>WNFI01057260.1_pt2 | contig 131103 bp, 112 predicted proteins | sample 5400471 | NCBI WGS metagenome assembly WNFI01 (sample SAMN13153348, study PRJNA577476) | soil metagenome | isolation source: 100 cm saprolite on Douglas fir-dominated hillslope | place: USA:California | collected 2013-09-17
AGTGCGGTCCAGAAATCCAATCTGCATCAGGAAGGGCTCGTAGATCTCTTCAATCGCGTCTGGCTCTTCCGCCAGCGCTGCCGCCAACGTGTTCACGCCGACCGGCCCACCCTGGTACTTTTCGATGATCGTCAAAAGCAGCCGCCGGTCCACTTCGTCGAAGCCGTACTGATCCACTTCGAGCATTTTTAGGGCTGCCTGTGTTGTTGGCTCATCAATTTTTCCCGCACCGCGCACCTGGGCGTAATCACGCACTCGTCGCAGCAGCCGGTTTGCAATTCTCGGCGTTCCCCGCGAGCGGCTCGCAATCTCCATCGCGCCCGGCTTGTCGATTTGCACTCCCATGATCTCCGCCGACCGTTCGACGATCACTCGCAAGTCTTCCGGGTTATAAAACTCCAACCGGAGCACGATCCCAAACCGCGATCGCAATGGCGCCGAAAGCAGTCCCGCTCGCGTGGTCGCGCCGATAAAGGTGAACGGTTTCACCTCCATCGTATGCGTGCGAGCCGAAGGGCCCTGCCCAATAATGATGTCCAGCTTGTAGTCTTCGAGCGCCGAATACAGCAGCTCTTCGAGAACCGGCTGCAGGCGATGAATCTCATCAATGAAGAGAACCTGCTTGTCCTGCAGGTTAGTGATGATGGCCGTCAGATCGCCTTTGATCTGCAAGAGCGGTGCTGCCGTCGGTTGGAAGTGTGCGCCAAGCTCGTTAGCAATGATGTTGGCCAGCGTGGTCTTGCCCAGACCCGGTGGCCCGTACAGCAGCACGTGATCCATGGCTTCGCCACGCGACCGCGCCGCTTCAATCGCCACCGCCAGATTTTCTTTGACCTTGGCCTGTCCGATGAATTCGCCCAGCCGCTGCGGCCGCAGCTTCAACTCGAACGGCGAGTCGTCTTCCACCGGCACGGCGGACACCAACCGCTCCCGGTTGTAGTTCAAATTAGGATTATTTTTTGCCGTGGCCACTGGCCGGATATTACCACGCTTTATGGATGGCGGCTGAGTCCGCCGAGCACTTACGTGGGAACGGAAATGGTTTATTCCTGAAACGTCCTATTCTTAATTTCCCTTCACATTTTCCCATGCCGCCAACCGTCTGCTATTTTGGATACCACTCCAGCAACCGTACCTCAATGCCGGTCCCTTCTAATCCTTTTTGAAATACCGCGAGATCAGAGCCGCGGTAGTGGTACGGGATGACAATCTTTGGGTGAAAAGCTTTTACCGCGTCCGCAGCCTCATCGGGCGGCATGGTGTAAGGCAGATTCATGCACACGAACGCCACATCGATGTTCTTGAGCGCGCGCATCTCGGGGATGCCTTCGGTATCGCCCGAAAAGTAGAAGCGCTTGCCGCCGTAAGTGAGGACGTAGCCGTTGCCGCGTCCCTTGTCATGAAAAAGTTTTCCTGGAGCAGGGCCGCGTTTCAGGTTGTATGCGGGGATAGCCTCAATGGTCCAACCCTTCCAGTTCTTCGTTTCTCCGTTGGCAATGGACTTGGCGCTGGTGACGCTCTGGACGACTGCTGGCGCTGCCAGAATCTCCGTTTCCGCCTTGCTGGCCTCCTTAATCGAATCGGGATCCATGTGATCCCCATGAATGTCGGTAATCAGAATGAGGTCTGCTCTGGGAAGTCCCGTGAACTTCACCGGCTTGGCGGGATCCAGATAGATAGTCTTTCCTCCCGCTTCGATCAGTGTGCTGGCGTGGTTCAGAGGAGTGATCTTGACCGGCCCGGTTGCCGTTGAAAAAACTTGTGTCTGTGCTGCTGCGTGCGCAAGCGCGAAAAGAAAAGCGCAAATAGAACAGACCGCAATCAGAATTACTTTCATTACGAACCTCGCATCGATCTTCATATCTCCCACTGTCATCCTGTGCGAGGCATGATCGTCCGCAGGACGGTCATCCGGAGTCGAAAGATCCCTATGGCGCTACCGACTTCAGCGCATCCCGGCGTCCCATCGAAGCGCGCCATCTATTCTTCCTCTTCCTTCACCTCGCCGCGCTCCGCCCTGGCTTTCTCGATAATCTTTTCCTGCTGCTGTCCGGGGACTACGTCGTAGTGATGCATTTCCATGCTGAAACTCCCGCGTCCCTGCGTCATGGAGGTCAGTTCGACGCCATAGGTCAGCATCTCGGCCATCGGTACTTCGGCCTTGATTACTGTGTTGCCGCCTTTATTGTCCATACCCTGAATGCGCCCCCTCCGACTGTTCAAATCGCCCATGATGGAGCCAGCGAAGTCGTCTGGCACCGTGATCTCGACCGCCATGATCGGCTCGAGGATGGTGGGCTTGGCTTGCTCCATGGCCTTTCTGAACGCGATACGGCCTGCCATCTGGAATGACATGTCGTTCGAGTCCACGTCGTGATATGACCCGTCATACAAAATCACGCGGAAATCCACGACTGGGAAGCCGGCCAGATACCCGCGTCCCGCCGCATCCTTGATGCCCTTCTCGATGGCGGGAATATAGTTTTTCGGAATCGCTCCGCCAAAAATATCGTTGACGAACTCAAACTGTCCGCCGCGTGGCAGCGGCTCCATCTTGATCTTGCAGTCGCCGTATTGCCCGTGCCCGCCCGTCTGCTTCTTGTGCCGTCCCTGAACATCAGCCTTGCCGCGAATGGTCTCGCGATACGGAACCTTTGGCGCTTTCAAAATCACTTCGGTGTGATACCGCTTCTTCAGCTTGGCGACCACGACTTCAATGTGCTGCTGCCCGGTTCCAGCGATCAGGAATTCCTTGGTCTGCGGATCGCGGAACAGCCGCAGCATGGCATCTTCTTCCATCAGCCGGTGTAGCCCTGGGCCCAGCTTGTCTTCATCCGCGCGGCTTTTGGGCTCAATGGCAAACGTGATCGCCGGCTCGGGCAAATGCACTCGCGGATACTGAATCGGCGCCGACTTGTCGCCGAGCGTATCTCCGGTCAGAGTGTCCTTGAGCTTGGCCACCGCTCCAATATCTCCGGCATGCAACTCAGGGACTGGAACCGCCGTCTTCCCTTGCATGCTGGAGATGTGGGAGAGTTTTTCCTGCGATCCGCGGCTGAAGTTCTGCAACGTGGCTTCATTCTTAAGCACGCCCGAAAAGACTTTGAAATACGAAATTCTCCCGGAAAACGCGTCCGACACCGTCTTGAACACATAGAGAGAGACGGGTTCCGCGTCCGTCTCATGCCGCTTTGGAGGCTCGCCATTCCCCGAGGCCGGCGCCTCCCCTTGCACCCACTCGTGTTCCGAAGGCGCCGGCGTGTAGTCCACGATGAAATCCATGACTCGGTCGGCACCCACATTCCCCAGCCCCGAGCTGAAGATCACGGGGAAGATCCTGTCCTCACGAATCGCGTTATGCAACGCGGGAATCAGATCTTCTTCGCCCAGCGTTCCCGCGTCGAAGTATTTCTCCATCAGCTTGTCGTCGCCTTCAGCCACCAGTTCCACCAGCTTCTCGTGCGCTGACTGGGCCTCGTCCTTCATGTTGGCCGGAATCTCGGTTTCTTTTCCCCTGCCATTTCCTCCCAGCTCATACGTGTAGGCCTTCAGGCGTACCAAATCCACCACGCCACTCAGATTTTTCTCGCTGCCGATGGGCAACTCGATCGGAACCACGTTGCGTCCGAAAGCGTTGGTCACCGATTCCAACACGCGCTCGGCATTGGCGCGCTCGCGGTCCATGCGGTTCACCACAATCAGCCGCGGCGTCTTGTACTCCTCGCAATCGTTCCACACCTTCTCTGTGACCACTTCTACGCCCGCCACTCCATCCACGACTACGATGGCCGCGTCCACCACCGGCAGCACCATCTTGGCCTCGTGGACGAACATGTTGAACCCTGGCGTGTCCAGGATATTGATTTTCGTTTTGCCCCACTCCACCACGGCCGCGGCGGTTGCAATCGACATCCTGCGGGCGATTTCTTCCTCGTCGTAGTCCGTCGTCGACGTGCCATCATCGACCCGCCCCAGTCGCTGCGTAGCTCCGGCTGTGTACAGCATGGCCGATACCAGCGTGGTTTTCCCTGCGTGGCCATGTCCCACCAGCGCTACATTACGAATGTTTTCACCGGAATAGACTTTCACTATTAGGCTCCTTCGGCAGGCGTGGGAGGAGAAAAGGCCCGGAAGAAGATTAGGACAGGAACAGGCCAGCCCAGCATCGCCCGCGAAAACCTCAGATGCTACCACGCGGGAAGCAGAGTCTCAACTGGGGTGGGCGCGGTTTGGGTGGGCGCGGTTAGTATCGCATGACCGTGTTGCTAAGACTCGGGCAGGTCGCGTCTCGGGCACGTGTCGTCTGCGGTTTCCTGGGCGATGGAAACGAGAAGGTTTCCTCGGAGCGTTTCGAGGTGTTCATGGAGGACGGTTTTCAGCTGCGAGGCAATCTGTATGGCCCCATCCTCTGTGTCCGCGTTCAAAAGTTGGTCACAAAGCGACATGATTTGTTGGTTGCGAAGCATAGGAATCCGGCGCATTAGATTAGCGCAGTTATCGCCCCGGGTAGATCAGGTGTTTGCTGTAGAAGCAACCCATAAGGGCAGCTGGCCTGTGAAGGGTATCTTTTCTGCACATCAAGGCTCACACAGCTAAGTGCTCCAAGCGGCGTAACTTCGCCTTGGACTCAAGTCTTCGTATGCCGCGCCGGTCGGCCCATTTGGACCCGTCTCGGGGATCGAATCAAAGGCGTCAGCTACAGGAAACACTGTAGAGATACGCCCGTTCCCGTATGTTACCTATCTAATTTGGCTGCAGCTCCCCCTCGGCCAAAACAGCAGCATAGTTCTCAACACAGCCGTCCTTAGTACGGCCAACGGCGGAATTGTCTGAGAATGTTTCGGACTGTTCTGTCGTTGGACGTTGACCGATGCCCTCTTTAATGAGAGTCCAATTCGCCGCGGTTGGCGGGCGTTGGGAGACCTCTGTGAAGGATAGGTCAGTTTTCCCTTGAGGAGACAGGGATTTATGAAGCGAACAGTGCAAAACGCAGCGGCCGACAGTCCCGATGCCACGCTCGCTGCCACCTTGAAAAAAGAAGGAAGCAATGGGTCGTCGCGCGTTCCCGAGGACCTTAGTCTGATCCTCGGCAGTCTTCAAACCATGCGTGATGGGGATTTCTCCGTTCGCCTCCCCGGACACTGGACCGGCATTGCGGGAAAAATCGCGGACACCTTCAACGAGATTGTTACGGCCAACCAGCAGATCGCGCAGGAACTTAAGCGCGCCGGGCAAGTCGTTGGCAAAGAGGGACGAACCCGGGAACGCACCCGCTTCCACCAGTCCAAGGGAGCTTGGGGAGAGATGGAAGTTTCCGTCAACACGCTGGTTGACGACCTCCTCCGGCCAACGACGGAAGTGACTCGCGCTATTGCTGCTGTCGCTCAAGGGAACCTGACTCAGACCGTCCGCCTCGACGTGGATGGCCGACCGCTGGAAGGCGAATTCCTGCGCTCCGCCACTATCGTCAACACGATGATTCAGCAGTTAGGAGTCTTCACCGCGGAGGTGACGCGCGTCGCCCGCGAAGTCGGTACGGAAGGAAAGCTGGGCGGTCAGGCGCAAGTGCCGGGAGTCGCCGGAACCTGGAAGGACCTTACCGATAACGTCAACTACATGGCCAGCAACTTGACTGGCCAAGTGCGCAACATCGCTGAAGTGGCCACAGCCGTGGCCAGCGGCGATCTCTCCCGCAAGATTACGGTCGACGTACGCGGCGAAATCCTGCAGCTCAAAGAAGCCATCAACACGATGGTGGATCAACTCCGATCGTTCGCTTCCGAAGTCACCCGCGTGGCCCGCGAAGTCGGTACGGACGGCAAATTGGGCGGCCAGGCTGTGGTGCCCGGCGTCGCCGGAACCTGGAAGGATCTGACGGACTCGGTCAACGCCATGGCCGGAAACCTCACGGCCCAAGTCCGCAACATCGCCGAAGTCACGACGGCTGTGGCGCGTGGCGATTTGTCGCGCAAGATTACTGTTGACGTGAAGGGCGAAATTCTCGAACTCAAAGACACCATCAACACCATGGTGGATCAGCTCAACGCCTTCGCTGGCGAAGTAACCCGTGTGGCCCGCGAAGTAGGTACGGAAGGCAAGCTGGGGGGCCAAGCCCAGGTGCCGGGCGTAGGCGGTACGTGGAAGGATCTCACCGATAACGTGAACTTCATGGCCAGCAACCTGACAGGCCAGGTACGTAACATCGCCGAAGTGGCGACGGCCATCGCCAGCGGAGACCTCTCCCGCAAGATCACAGTGGACGTCCGCGGCGAAATCCTGCAGCTCAAAGAAACTCTGAACACCATGGTGGACCAGCTCAACCGCTTCGCGGGCGAAGTCACGCGCGTGGCACGCGAGGTGGGCAGCGAGGGCCGTCTGGGAGGGCAAGCGAACGTGCCTGGCGTGGCCGGAACGTGGAAAGATCTTACCGACTCGGTCAACTCGATGGCCGGAAACCTTACCGGTCAGGTGCGTAACATCGCCGAAGTAACGACGGCCGTTGCCCGTGGGGATTTGTCGCGCAAAATCACAGTCGACGTAAAAGGCGAAATCCTGGAGTTGAAGAACACCATCAACACCATGGTCGATCAGCTCAACGGCTTCGCGGGTGAAGTAACGCGCGTGGCCCGCGAAGTAGGTACGGAAGGAAAACTGGGCGGCCAGGCACAAGTGCCCGGCGTCGCCGGCACATGGAAGGATCTAACCGACAACGTGAACTTCATGGCCAGCAACCTGACTGGCCAGGTTCGAAATATCGCTGAAGTTGCGACCGCTGTGGCCCGTGGCGATTTGTCGCGCAAAATCACGGTCGACGTGAAGGGCGAAATTCTCGAACTCAAAGACACGCTGAATACGATGGTGGACCAGCTTCGCGCATTCGCTTCCGAAGTGACGCGCGTGGCCCGCGAAGTCGGAACCGACGGCAAACTTGGCGGCCAGGCTCAGGTCGGAGGCGTAGCCGGAACGTGGAAGGATCTTACTGACTCCGTCAATTCGATGGCCAGTAACCTGACTGGTCAGGTCCGCAACATTGCTGAGGTGTCGACCGCTATTGCGAACGGCGATCTCTCTAAGAAAATTACGGTGAACGTCAGCGGCGAGATCCTCCTGCTCAAGGAAACCATCAACACGATGGTGGATCAGCTCAATGCGTTTGCCGGCGAAGTAACACGCGTGGCACGCGAGGTCGGCAGCGAAGGCCGGTTGGGCGGGCAGGCAAACGTGCCGGGTGTCGCCGGAACGTGGAAGGATCTTACCGACTCCGTCAACTCCATGGCCGGGAACTTAACCGGTCAAGTCCGAAACATTGCCGAAGTGACGACGGCTGTGGCCCGCGGCGATTTGTCTCGCAAAATCACAGTAGACGTGAAAGGCGAAATTCTTGAGTTGAAGAACACCATCAACACCATGGTGGATCAGCTCAACGCCTTCGCGGGCGAAGTAACGCGCGTAGCCCGCGAAGTCGGTACCGAAGGAAAGCTCGGAGGTCAAGCCCAGGTGCCCGGCGTGGGCGGTACGTGGAAGGATCTTACCGACAACGTGAACTTCATGGCCAGCAACCTGACTGGCCAGGTGCGTAACATCGCCGAAGTGGCGACGGCCATCGCCAGTGGCGACCTCTCCCGCAAGATCACGGTCGACGTCCGCGGCGAAATCTTACAGCTCAAAGAAACCCTCAACACCATGGTCGAGCAGTTGCGCTCCTTCGCTGCGGAAGTCACCCGCGTAGCCAGAGAAGTGGGCAGCGAAGGCCGCCTCGGCGGACAAGCCGACGTCCCGGGCGTGGCGGGCACGTGGAAGGATCTTACCGACTCGGTCAACGCCATGGCCGGAAACCTCACGGCGCAGGTGCGAAACATCGCCGAAGTGACCACCGCCGTGGCCCGTGGCGATTTGTCGCGCAAGATCACAGTCGACGTGAAAGGCGAAATTCTCGAGCTGAAGAACACCATCAACACCATGGTGGATCAGCTCAACGCTTTCGCCGCAGAGGTAACCCGCGTAGCCCGCGAAGTGGGTACGGAAGGAAAACTGGGCGGCCAGGCACAAGTGCCTGGTGTCGCCGGCACGTGGAAGGATCTTACCGACAACGTCAACGTCATGGCCGCAAACCTTACCGAACAGGTGCGCGGTATCGTGAAAGTGGTGACGGCTGTCGCCAACGGCGAGCTCACCCAGAAGCTGACCGTGAACGCCAAGGGCGAGGTCGCAGCCCTGGCGGAAACCATCAACAACATGACCGACACGCTCGCTACCTTTGCCGACCAGGTTACGACAGTGGCTCGCGAGGTCGGCGTGGAAGGCCGGCTGGGCGGTCAAGCCAACGTGCCCGGCGCCGCCGGAACGTGGAAAGATCTCACTGGCAACGTGAATCTTCTGGCCGACAACCTCACCAACCAGGTACGCGCCATTGCCGAAGTAGCAACTGCCGTGACCAAGGGCGACCTCACCCGCTCGATTCAGGTGGAGGCCAGCGGTGAAGTCGCGGAACTGAAAGACAATATCAACACGATGATCGACAACCTGCGGCTTACGACCGACCGCAACACGGAGCAGGATTGGCTGAAAACGAATCTTGCGCGTGTGACCGGAATGTTGCAGGGGCAGCGTGACCTGAGCACGGTCGGCCGCATGCTGCTATCGGAACTCGCGCCCCTGGTGAATGCTCAGCAGGGTGTTATCTATCAGATGGAAACGGAGGAGTCCGGTTCCATGGCGCTTCTGTCGGCGTTTGCCGACAGCGGTCCGGACGGACATGCCCAGCGTCTCCGCACCGGAGAAGGTCTGGCAGGGCAGTGCGCCGCCGAGAAACGGCGCATGTTGATCACCGATCTCCCTCCACACGCTACTCCAATTCGTTCCGGATTGTTCCAGGCAACGCCGCGCAATGTGATCGTTCTGCCAGTGCTGTTTGAAGATCGGGTAAAGGCGGTCATCGAACTGGCTACGCTGAGCGCCTTCACCGCATCGCATCTGGCCTTCCTTGAACAATTGACCTCCAGCATCGGCATCGTGCTCAACAGTATTGAAGCGACGATGCAGACTGAAGGACTGCTCAAACAGTCTCAGCAATTGGCGATTGAGCTGCAGACGCAGCAGAAAGAACTGCAGCAGACCAACGAGCAACTCGCGCAAAAAGCCCAACAGCTGGCTGAACAGAACGTCGAAGTGGAACGCAAGAACCAGGAAATCGAACAAGCCCGGCGCGCTCTCGAAGAGAAGGCCAAAGAGCTGGCCCTCACCTCCAAGTACAAGTCGGAATTCCTGGCCAACATGTCGCACGAGTTGCGCACGCCGCTCAACAGCATTCTCGTGCTAGGCCAGCAACTGGGCGACAACCCAGAGGGGAACCTTACGCCCAAGCAGGTGGAGTTTGCCCGCACCATTCATGCGGCGGGAACCGACTTGCTCAACCTGATCAGCGACATTCTCGATCTTTCCAAGATCGAGTCCGGCACCGTCTCCGTGGATGCCGAGGAAGTATTCTTCGGCAGCTTGCTGGAGATGGTGGGTCGTCCGTTCCGCCACGAAGCGGAAAACCGGAAGCTCACCTTCGAGATGCAAGCCGACCCGTATCTCAGCCGCAGTCTGGTGACGGACTCCAAACGTTTGCAACAGGTGCTGAAGAATTTGCTCTCGAATGCCTTCAAGTTCACGGAGCACGGTGGAGTACGCTTGAGTGTTTCTGAAGCAACCAGTGGCTGGAGCGATAATCATCCGATCCTCAGTGGGGCGTCCTCGGTCATCGCTTTCGAGGTTGCGGATACCGGAATCGGCATCCCCTTCGAAAAACAGCGAATTATCTTCGAGGCTTTCCAGCAGGCAGATGCCGGTACCAGTCGTAAATACGGCGGAACCGGTCTGGGACTTGCCATCAGCCGCGAACTCGCCAGCTTGCTCGGCGGCGAAATCCAACTTCGCAGCACCCCCGGTTCCGGAAGCACGTTCACGCTGTATTTGCCGAAGGCTTACGTCGGACCATCGTCCACGAGGGGGGTGACGGAACAACACAGGTCATTCTCGAGCCCGCCACTGCAACTATCGAACGTAAATGTCGTGGAGATGCCGGTCGAGGCGATTCCTGACGACCGCGACAACCTGCAACCCGACGATGCGGTGCTCTTGATCGTGGAGGACGATACCCATTACGCGCGCGTCCTTTGCGACCTGTCGCGCGACAAAGGCTTTAAGGTGCTGGTAGCGACGCGCGGCGCCGAGGCCCTTGCACTGGCGCGTGAATATCACCCCACTGCCGTTACTCTCGATGTGTTCCTGCCCGACATGCTGGGCTGGACGGTGTTAAACCACTTGAAACAGGATCCAGCTACGCGCCACATCCCGGTTCAGATCTTGACCCTGGACGAAGATCGTCACCACGGTTTGGCACGGGGCGCATTTGCGTTCGTGACCAAGCCCACCACTCCGGAAGAACTGGAGGGAGCCCTTTCCAGGATCAAGGAGTACGCGGCCCCGCGGCGCAAGCGGCTGCTGATCGTGGAAGATAATCCTGCGGAACAATTCACCATCCGCGAACTGCTGGGGCACGACGATATTGACGTCTCGGTCGTTTCCACCGGGAAGGAGGCACTAGCGGCCGTGCAAGAACGCGAATTCGATTGCATGGTGCTCGATCTGCGCCTTCCCGACATGTCCGGCTTCGAGATTCTGGAGACTATGCGGGATACGCCGGAATTAAGTGACCTTCCGGTTGTTGTATTTACTGGGAAGGAGTTGTCTCCGGAAGAAGATGCTCGCCTCCATACCTTGGCGCGGAGCGTCGTGGTGAAGGGAGTAGAGTCGCCGGAGCGCCTGCTGGACGAGACGGCGTTGTTCCTGCATCGGGTGGTGGCTGACCTGCCGCCTGAGAAGCAGCGCATGCTCGATCGTTTACACCGTTCAGACGATGCCCTGATCGGCAAGAAAGTTCTGATCGTCGACGATGACGTGCGCAACATCTTTGCTCTGAGCAGCGTGCTTGAACGTCGTGGGATGACCGTTCTGACGGCGGGCACCGGCCGCGAGGCGATTTCAACTCTGGAATCGACGGCTGATCTCGGCATCGTATTGATGGACATCATGATGCCGGAGATGGATGGCTATGAAACCATGCAGGTGATCCGGCAGAACCCCGCGTTCCAGCGGCTGCCGATTATCGCGCTGACTGCGAAAGCAATGAAAGGCGATCGAGAGAAGTGTCTCGAAGCTGGAGCTTCCGAGTATTTGGCCAAACCGGTCAATACCGATCAGCTCCTCTCGGCCCTTCGGATGTGGCTGCACCGTTGAGAGTACGATCGTTGTAGCGTAGGAGGCAGGAAGAGGGACCATGGGAGCGCACCAGCAAGTTAACATTCTGATGGTTGATGATCAGCCCGCTAAGCTGATGAGTTACGAAGTCATGCTTGGCGAACTTGGCGAGAACCTCATTAAAGCAAATTCCGGCCGTGAGGCGCTGGAACTCCTGCTGAAGACGGACGTGGCTGTTGTCCTGATGGACGTAAGCATGCCTGAGCTGGACGGCTTCGAACTGGCGGACATCATCCGCCAACACCCACGTTTCCAAAAAACCGCGATCATCTTCATTTCCGCCGTGCATCTGACCGATCTCGACCGCCTCAAAGGATACCAGCGCGGAGCGGTCGACTACATCTCGGTTCCGGTTATCCCAGAATTATTGCGTGCCAAAGTGTCAGTATTCGCTGAGTTACACCGCAGGGCGCAGCAATTGGAAGCGCTGAACCGCGAGCTCCGCCGCTTGTCCAGCAGTCTGATTGCAATGCAGGACGAAGAGCGACGCCGCATCGCGCGCGAGTTGCACGACGGCTTAGGCCAGGAACTCACCGCTGCCAAGATGATCGTTGACGGAATCCTCCTGCAGGATGTCTCTGGTCCGGTCAGCAAGCATGCCGCCGCCGATGCCAGTGGCCTGATCGACCGGGCGATCCAGCAGGTGCGCAGCATCTCCCACCTCCTGCATCCTCCGCTGCTCGACGAAGTTGGACTGTTATCTGCGCTGCGCTGGTTTTTGGAAGGGCTCACGAAACGCAGTGGCATCGAAACTTTTCTGGATGTGCAGCCGGCTGAGTTCCCCAGACTTCCGTCTGAGATGGAAACCGCGACCTTCCGCATCATTCAGGAGGCGCTCAACAATGTCTTCCGCCACTCTGGAGCCAGGAATGGATGGATCGCTCTTCAGAATCGGGACGGTAAACTGATGGTCACGATTCGCGACGATGGCAAGGGCGTGGAAGAGAGCGTAATGGAATTCCGGCCCGACAGCATCGGCATGGGGATCGGCGGAATGAGGCAAAGAGTCAAGGAATTTGGCGGCGAGTTGCGCCTGATGAGGGCCAATCCTGGTACGGTCGTGGAGGTCATGATCCCAACCAAGCATTTGCCGCTCTCGCAGGCTTCACACACGAATTCAGTGCCCGCCTCATCTCTGGCTTCAATCAGTAAGTGAAGCCCGGATTCGCGGCGTTGTTCTCTCCTCTCGCTGCGCGAAACCCGACAACCTCGGTCGGGTGCCAATTTCATTTATTTCTTGTAAACCACGCCACCCTTCATCACGAAGCTGACGTTTTGCAAGACGCCAATATTCTGCAGCGGGTCACCCGGTACTGCAACCACGTCGGCCATGCAGCCGGGTTCCAATGCTCCGATTTGCCCGTCCCATCCCAACAGCTTCGCTCCATTGATCAAGTCGGCCTGCAGGACCGCGAGCGGAGACATCCCAAACTTCACCATCAAGACGAATTCGCGGGCCTGCATGCCATGTGGAAAGGGCCCGACATCTGATCCCAGCGCCATCGGCACACCTGCCGCAATCTGTTTCTTGAATTCCTGCGCGTGCAGATCGAGCATCTGGTGTTCGCGCGCGGCCTGCTCCGGTGTCGCGGCGTGATCGGCAAAATAATCGAAGATGGTAAAAGTTGGCACCGCGAAAATCTGTTTTTCCCGCATCAGCCGCATGGTTTCGTCGCCCAGTTGGTTGGCGTGATCGATGGAGACCACCCCGGCTTGCGCGGCATAGAGCGTCCCCGGTTCGCCAGTCGCGTGCACTGCGACACTCTTGCCCAGCCGGGCAGCCTCCTTGACGGCGGCACTAAGCTCAGCTTCCGTGTACTGGAAGACGGTGCTGAGCTTGCCATTCCGAACGGAATCGGCGCCCGTCTCATAAATCTTGATGAAGTCCGCGCCTTCCTTGATTTGCTGCCGTATCACGGCAACCAGTTCATCTGCGTTGTTCGCATAGGTGGCATTGGGAAGAACGTGCTGCTCGGGGTTGTAGTTGATCGCGTCCTCGTGGCCGCCGAGAATGTTCACCGCATTGCCGCTGATCCGCAGCCTGGGCCCGGGGATTCGCCCTTCATCAATCGCGTTGCGAACCGCCGTATCGGCTGAGCCCGCGCCTTCTGTTCCCATATCACGTTCCGCCGTAAATCCGGCCATGAGATCATCGCGGGCCGCCAACGTAGCGGTGATCGTCCGCTGAGGCACGGACTCCTGCACGGTCTGCAGGTCCTCCGCGCCGGGATGGAGAAAAAGATGGATGTGGGCGTCAATCAGGCCGGGAAGCAGCGTGCGGTCGCCCAAGTCGATGACGTCTGCGCCCGCCGGATGCTTCACCGACGTCCCAACTTCAACGATGCGCTCGCCTTGAATCAGAATTTCGCCCGGCTTCACGATTCGTCCCTTCTTGATATCGAGCAAACGCGCAGCACGCAGTACGATCGGGCGAGATGTGGATTGCGTTTGACCCAGGGTTGCCGAAAACGTGAGCAGGACAGCTAACGCGAGTGAGGAGAAAAAACGGAGTTTCATCATAGTAGCCGTCGCCGATAGTACCACTCGAAAAATGAGGACGCCAAACGTTTGGGCGCCCGATCGATTGTCCGGGCGAAAGTCTGGGCCTACGCAGCGTCCTTTTGTTTTCAATGTGTTATCTGTAAGTTATTGAGAATCTCGGGTTCGGTCCGGTCAGCCGAGCGCTATAGCTATTCAGGGGTCTGTCTGAGAGGCCTGTAGAAGGCCCATACGTGACGTACACAGGCAGTTTGGAGGCTGGCTGAGGAAAATCCCTACGCGCACTCCTTCGAGGGGCTGGAATCGCTTCTAATGCGTAAGTTATCTTAAAGCTAATAAACCCGCTATACGCGAACAACCGGCGAATCTTCTCGATAGAACCCCATACGGGACGGCCCAAGACCGGCGATTTGCCTTGTAACTCATTCATCTGATTCATTCATCTGGGGCCTTGCCGTTCACGCTTCAGAAGTTTTATCGTGGGGCCTATGAGGTTTCCGAGGGCTAGTGGAATTTTGCTTCACCCCACCTCACTGCCTGGCCCTCATGGCATTGGCGATTTCGGTCCGGAAGCCTATTGTTTCCTGGACTTTCTCAGCGCCGCCGGTCACAAACTGTGGCAGGTTCTGCCCCTGAATCCGACTGGCTATGCCGACTCCCCGTTTCAGTGCTTCTCGGCCAGCGCCGGTAATCCCCTGCTCATCAACCTCGATGCGTTGGTGGGAAAGGGAGTCTTGAGCAAGTTTGATCTCAACACCACTCCTGCAGTGCCCAATCAGACGGTCGACTACGGCCGCGTGAGTGCTTTCAAACTTCCGCTCCTGAAGCGGGCGGCAAAACAATTCTTCGACTCTGCCGACACCTCAGAACATCAACACTTCGAGAAATTCTGCCAGGACAATGCCCGCTGGCTCAATGACTTTGCGCTATTCATGGCCTGCAAAGAGGCGCATGCTTTCATCGCATGGCCGCGTTGGCCCTCCGACATTGCCGAGCGCAATCCCGACGCGATCGAGCAGCGCAGCATTCGCCTGGCGCCGGAAATCCAGGCTCACAAATACTGGCAGTACGAATTCTTTCAGCAATGGCAAAAACTTCGCGCGTATGCGCACGAGCGCGGGATCAAAGTAATCGGCGATGTCCCGATCTATGTTGCCCATGACAGCGCCGATGTCTGGTCCAACCGCGAGTTCTTCCACCTGGATTCGCAGGGAAATCCCACCAAAGTCGCCGGCGTTCCGCCCGACTACTTCAGCGCTACCGGCCAGCTCTGGGGCAATCCCGTCTACAACTGGGCGCGGTTGAAGGAGACAGATTATCGCTGGTGGGTGGAACGGTTTCGTTCCGCGCTGCGTTTGTATGACATCGTACGGATCGATCACTTCCGCGGATTTGAAGCCCATTGGGAGGTACCAGTTCACGAGACCACAGCCGTCAACGGCCGATGGGTCAAAGGGCCGGGCGCGGATTTGTTTTCTGTGCTGAAGTCAGAACTCGGCGAGCTTCCCATCATCGCCGAAAATCTTGGTGTCATTACTCCCGAGGTCGAAGCCATCCGCCACCAGTGTGAATTTCCGGGCATGGCGATTCTGCAATTTGCTTTTGGCAACGACCCGCAGGGACCGAGTTTCCGGCCGCACAATTACGTCCACGATCTTGTGGCCTACACCGGCACCCACGACAACGATACGGTCGTGGGATGGTGGAACAGCGGGGGCTCGAGCGACAGTATCCGAAGCCCGGAAGATGTGGCGAAGGAACATGCTTTTGCACGCGCCTATCTGGGCTTCAAAGACGAACCGATCAACTGGGTGCTGATCCGGGGCGTACTGGCGTCGGTCGCCAATACTGCCATGATTCCGTTACAAGATGTTCTTGGTCTGGGCAGCGAGGCGCGTATGAATCTTCCCGGAACTGCAAGCGGGAACTGGCGCTGGCGCCTCCTCCCCGGCGCGCTAACGCCGGACTTGGCGCAGTGTCTGCGGGAAATGAATTCCCTGTATGATCGTTAACCGGATTTTAGACGGACGACAGCCGGATGAAGGCGCTTCTCCCACTGGACGGTAGAAAGAGCATGTAGTATCGCTCCCGTAGTAAACTGCCGCCATGATTCCCAGACACCTGGCGACCTTGTTCGCCGCCCTCCTCTTCGGACTTTCTCTTTCTTTTTTTGGATTGCCAGCGCAGGGTGCTTCAAAGCACCATCACGGACTTCAGACACAACCCTTCGGCACGCAGGATGGGAGGCCCATCACTTTGTACACGCTCACGAATTCCCATGGTCTGGAAGTTCGTACCATGAACTACGGTGCCATCATCCTCTCCATGCGTGTGCCCGATCGAAAGGGGCAACTGGCGGACATTGTCCTGGGCCACGATACGCTGGAGGGCTACATTCCGAATCCTCCGTACCTTGGGGCGCTGGTCGGCCGGTACGCCAATCGCATTGCCAATGGAACTTTCATGCTGGACGGCAAGACTTATACGCTGCCGAAGAATGACGGTCCCAATACGCTGCACGGTGGCATCAAGAGAACTTTTGACAAAGTCGTGTGGAATGGCGAGGCTCTGAAAGGCGGCAAGACCGGCGTAACCTTCACATATCTGAGCAAAGACGGCGAAGAGGGCTTCCCCGGAGATCTGAAAGTGAAGGTCACGTATACGCTTAACAACGAAAACGAACTTGTTATTGATTACGAAGCTACCACCGACAAGGCCACTCCCATTAACCTGAGCCAGCATAGTTATTTCAACCTGGCCGGCGAAGGCACGTCTGACATCCTGAACCACGAAATCATGATCAATGCAGACCGCTTTACTCCCGTGGACAAAAATCTGATCCCGACCGGCGAACTACGCCCCGTCAAAGGAACGCCTCTAGACTTCACCACGTCGACGAAGATTGGCGCCCGCATCGACGATGACTATGAACAGTTAGTGCTGGGCCATGGCTATGACCACAACTTCGTGATCAACCGCCAAGGGGACGGCATGGTGCTGGCCGCGCGCGTCTACGAGCCGACCAGTGGCCGAGTGCTGGAAGTCTCTACCACACAACCGGGAGTGCAGTTTTATAGCGGCAATTTCCTGGATGGAACGGTTACGGGGAAGCAAGGTCATGTCTACAAGAGGCGGTATGGTTTCTGTCTGGAGACGCAACACTTCCCAGATTCTCCCAATCACCCGGAGTTCCCTTCGACTATCTTGAGGCCGGGCGAGACTTTTCAGTCGAAAACAGCTTTCAAGTTTTCCGCGCGTTAAGGAAAACCGCGAAGCGAGGCCGAAAACAACGACGGCCTTAGCTGCTGACGTTCGAAGGTTGAGTTTGAGCAGGGTCTGTTCCTGATTCGATGCCTGCCGCAAGATATTTCGCTTCCGGATACGTACGGTCAAAAGCAATCCACGTCATCGCGATCACCACAAAACACAGCAGGCTTCCTTCCGGCCCGACTGATCCTCCGCTGAGCCACTGCGAGCCGTGCAATGACGAACTCAGCAGGTGCCCGGGAGCAACCATGCCGCTATCCGGGACTGAGTAGAAGAACGTCTCGCCCCAATCCCATGCCGCGTGGAATCCCACCGCAAACCATAGGGTGCCAGTGCGCCGCAGCGTCAGGCAGAAAAACAATCCAATCGCAGCGGCGCCTAGCAAGCCAGCCCACTGTTCGCCTCCGTTCCAGAGGTGAATCAGTCCAAAGGCGCAGGAAAGCACCACGGCTGCCGGCCAAAAACCGATCCCGCGCGTTAACGTAAATTGTGTATATCCGCGCAGCAGGAATTCCTCAAACAAACCCACGAGCAGAAACATCACGGCCCAGAACGCAGCAAATTTTGCGATCCGCACTCCATGCAGAGCGAGATGACCGAAATCAAAAACATGCAATCCATACAGCGCTCCCAGCAGCACGGTGATGCTGGTAAATCCCCACGCCGTGCCCACCCAGAACCGCTTGCCGAAGGCTTGGCAGGGCGGCAACCCGTAGGCGCTGAAAGAGCGGCGCTCGATCCTTGCCAGAACCAGCGCGGGAAGCACTGCCGCGAGTAAGTCCCCCAGTTCTTGCAGCAGGATCGACCACAGTCCGCTCGCTCCGAAGTTGTGCGCCCATGCCAGGCGGTTGGCCAACATCTGCAGCAGATAAAACGATACCGCGTAGAACACGAATCCCCATCCCGGACGCAGGCCACCGGGGCCGAGGAACAGAGTGCGGACATAAGACGGTTGCGATACGGCCGTGAAGTTGGGCGCGACCAGAGGATTGGGTGGTGGATCTTCCTGTGGTCTTTCCGGATTGTTCAGAACATCGGTCATTTCAGTGCGGTTCCCTATTACTCTACTTCTCCGGCTGCTTCCACTGCGTCTTGACCCCGCAGAAGTTTCCCCGCAAGGGGCTGCGACATGGTAAAACACTCGGCTCGCCCTTATGAGTACATATTTCACGCGCCAACGCTTTGGACGTCCGCAGTTCCTTGCCGGCCTTCTGCTCAGCATGTTCCTGGCGCAGACAATTTGGCTGGTACGGGTGGAGCTTCGCGCGTCGAAGGAGCCGGACGGTCTCGAAGCGACTCGCATCCGCGAAGGATGGAAGCAGTGGCATGGACACGGGATTGCCGGTGCTCCGCTTGCTGATGCGGTCGACAGTCGTGTGAACGGCGAAGCTCCAAATGGGGGCGATCCGCATGCGTCGCCCAGCCGGGATATTAGCCAGGACAACGCCGGCTTCGACGGGGAGCACTCGCCACTGCTCTATCTCGTTTCCGCCGCCCCGTTGCTGGCCTGGCCCGAGCATTTGCTGAATGTCGACTCGGCCAGCTATTGGCGATGGCTTCCACGTTTGCCCTTTCTCGCCTGTGGCGTGTTTCTGGGTGCATCGTTGTGGTATGTGGCGCGGCGGCTTTGCGGCAACAACGGCGGATTTGTGGCGCTCACCCTCTACTGCTTCTCCCCAGCGATGATTCAGGCCAGTGCAACGTGGCACACCGAGCCGGAGATTGTGGCAGCGTGGGGAGCATTCGGCACCATCTTTACCGCCATTGCCGTCGCGCACACGTTATACGCCCCGCGCGAAGTCGTACTTTGGAATTGGCGGCGCATTGTTCTGCTGGGAATCTCTCTCGCAATCACGGTGGGCTCGCAGTTCTCAATGATCGTGGTTGTGCCGATGGCGCTGGCATTCCTCCTTTACGTCGCGCCGGTGCGACGGCGGGCGGCACTGGTGATCTGGGCGGCGGGGTGCATTGTCGGATTGCTTTTCCTGTTCGCGACGTATTTTTGTCTGCCGCGAGCATTTGTGGAAAGCGTGCGTCATGCCACCCTTTGGGGCGCTACGTGGCGAGGATTTACCGTGCCAGCAGTCTACAAGCAAGTTGCGCTGCAGATTGGACGTGCGTGTCCGGCGCTCGCCTTGGCGCTTCCTGTGGCCATCGTGACTTATGCAGTGTGGCCGCGCACGCGCTATTTCGGTAATACTGCGCCGCTGCTGGTAGCGGTGCTGTTTCTGGGGCTGGGGATGGCACATCCGCATGTGGCGGGCGCCGGATTTCTTCTCGGTGCGATTCCGTTTGTGTTCTTTTTCGTCTCAGGGGTTCTGGCCGATCTGATGGAAACGCGCTATCGTCTTCTGGTAACCGCGTGCATCTTCGGGATGCTGGCCGCTTATGCTTTGTGGAGTTTGTTGGCACTGGCGCGAGTTTAAAGGGGGACCTGGCCCATCTTGGAGAGGGCCTGTGGAGATCAGGACAGCATTTATTTATTTTATTGTGACGCGTGCTCTCTGTTTATTGTAAATTGGTGCACTGTGAATTGAACCGGCAATGAAACCTGACTTCAAAGACCGTTTTCGCTGCCTCCTGGCCGAACTGGAAGCGATCTGTCTGTGGGACCGCATATATCTCGATTCGGCGCGAACTCCCGACGAGTATGACTTGGTGTCTTATCGGGCCCGCCAGGAACGCCGCATGCAGATTGCTGATGAACTTATCCTCATCGAGTTGGAACTCCTTGGAGTTACAGCCTCTACGGAGAACACCAGGGACTCAGAGGCCAACGCACAACAGGCGTCACGCGAGGCCTTTCCGGCGGCTGTACCAGCCCGCTGGCCCAGTGGTTCCATCCTCCCCAATTGATGGATTCTTCCCTACGGAACCAGAGGGAACTCAGATGAATTCGCCGGGCCGGTTCGCATCACAAGCATGAAGGGATTGTCGCTCCACCAGGTCTCACGCGGCTTCGTCCTCGCAAAACCCCCAGTGCTTGAGCAGTTCCGGCGGAACATACTTCTCATCTTTGTTCTGGCGAACCCATTCTTTCAAAGGCAGCGAGTCCTTGTATTGGCTGGGGCCGATGCCGAGGATAGCTACTATGTGATCGAACGAAGTTGGTGCGTCCATGACGGTCCTCACTTATTGACGATGACATTAACGCATTTTAGTGCGGGTGTGTAAATAGGGTGTAAAAATTGCGAGAACTCCCAGCCCGGGCAGAAGGGAGTTGTCTTGAAAAATGGCCCCTGAGTTTCGACAGAAGCGTCGAAACGCCCACCGGAGAACGCGTACCGCCTCAGCGAGTTTCTTCGGTGGCGGGCGCGGTGTCGGGAGTATCCAGTTTTTCGGGGGCGTGCGCGACCATGGGCGGAGACTGGAAGTCTCCTGGATCTTTGCCGGCCATCTGTTTGTCAGACATAGCGGCAGTCATGAAGTTCATCCAGATGGGAAGAGCGGCGTGGGCGCCGGTTTCTTTCGCGCCCAGCGAACGTTTCTCGTCGAAACCTACCCAAACTCCGCAGGTGACCGTTGGGGAGAAACCGATGAACCATGCGTCGGTAAAGTCATTGGTGGTTCCGGTCTTGCCTGCGACAGGGAACGGCAACTTGGCAGCGGCCGTGGCCGTGCCGTGGAGTACAACTTCGCGCAGCATCGAAGTCATGATGCGGGCGGTGCGAGAGCTGATCGCATCCTCAACGTCGGGAAAATCCTCTTCGAGAACGCGGCCTTCATAGTCGGTTACACGCGTGATGTAGCGCGGTGTAACGCGCACTCCATCGTTGGGAAAAACGCTGTAGGCTGAAGTCTGCTCGATCAAGGTGATCTCCGCGGATCCGAGAGCGACTGGTAAATACGGAGGCAGCTTGGCGGTGATACCAAAGCGTGCAGCGTAATCAATCACGGTTTTGATGCCAACTTTGCTGGCAAGTTTGAGCGCGGGAATGTTCCGAGACTGGGCGAGCGCGCGGCGCAGCGTGATGATCCCTTCGAACTTCTCGTCGTAGTTATGCGGAGAGTAAGGACCGGAAGGAGTTTCGAAAGTTACCGGTTCGTCGAGAATAGTGTCGTCGGGACTGGCGCCTTCGTCGATGAGCGTGGTGTAAACGTAAGGTTTGAAGGAAGAACCGACCTGGCGCAGGGCTTGGGTGGCGCGGTCAAACTTGGATTGGTTGAAGTCGCGGCCGCCGACCATGGCCTTAATACCACCGGTGGCATTGTCGATGGCGATGAGCGCTCCTTGCGCGCCGGAGTCTTGTTCGAGGCTGACACGGGCGGCGCCGTTGGCAGAGAGCGAAAGAATCCTGACGTAACAGATGTCGCCAGTCTTCAAAATATTCGGGATCTTTTGCTGGGTCCAGGCAGCATCGGCCTGGGTGAGGGCGGCGGTGTAGCGTCCAAACTTGAGCGTGGCGATGCCGGTGCCGGAAGACGTAACCACAGCATGAATGTATCCGTTGACCTCAGGCTCATCATCCCAGTCGGGCTGAGTGTATTTTTCGATGGTCAAGCCCTGGGTGAGGATATTTTCCAGATGAGCCTTCCAGCCATGCCGGCGCTCATAGGCGGCGAGGCCGTCGAGTAGCGACTGGTTGGCGGCCTTCTGCAGATCCACGTCGAGAGAGGTGTAAACCTTTAGACCGCCTTCGTGGACCTGGTCGGCGCCGTACTTGCTTTCCAGATAGCGGCGGATTTCCTCGACAAAGTAGGGAGCGAGAGAATTGGGATCGTGCGCCAGATGAAGAATTGCGGGATCGGAGCGCGCGTCAGCCGCCTGGGCGGCGGTGATCTTGCCGTCTTCGAGCATTGCGTTGATGACCAGGTTGCGGCGTTTCTGCGCGCGATCAAGGTGGTTGATCGGTGAATAGAGTCCCGGGCCCTTGGGAAGTCCAGCCAGCAGCGCGGCCTCGCCCAGAGTGAGTTTCTTCGCAGGCTTGCTGAAATAAAACTCGGAGGCGGCTTCGAAACCATAGATACCGTGGCCGAGAAAAATCTGGTTGGCGTAGAGGGTGAAGATTTGCGGCTTGGTAAAACGGCGCTCGATCTGGATGGCGAGCATCGTTTCCTGAACTTTGCGGTGGAACGAGCGGTCGGGAGAAAGGAAGAGATTTCGTGCCAGCTGCATGGTGAGAGTCGACGCGCCCTGAACTTTGCCTCCGGATTCGATGTCGCGATAGGCCGCGCCGATTATGCGCCAGAAGTTAATTCCGGAGTGCCGGTAGAAGTCTTTGTCTTCGATGGAAACAAGAGCGTCGCGCAGCACTGGAGGAAAATCGTCGTAGCTGGCCACGACCCGGCGCTGGAGCGCGAAGGATCCGATGACGCGGCCGTGATCGTCATAGAGCTCCGTAATCGAGCTGGGACGGTAGGCTTCGAGCGCGTCGACTTGGGGCAGATCAGTGGTATAGACGAGCAACAGGCCAACGGTGGCTCCGACCAGTGCGGAAACCAGGACCAGCAGCGCGAACAGCACGCGGCCTACGAACTTGCGTCCCGCAATTTCGACCGGTGGAAGATGCTCGTAGAGAGACCTCATGGGAAGTTGGTGCTCAGAATAGCAGGGGCCAAGCGTCAGAGCTACCTGCAGTCGGCGAGAGCAGTCTGTTGAACGAGGAGCCGAAGGTAATCGTCAAAGAGTCCTTCCTCTGACTGCGCCCGGGCCATAAACAAAATCGCGCGCCTTTCGGCGCGCGATCAAACTACGAACTGAGAAGGAAAGCTAGCTGCTGCGTTTCTTCAAGACTTCAACCGCTTTGTGCAGCTGGTCGTCCTGCGTGTTTTTTGGCTTGGCTTCCTGCTCCGGCGCGGGGGCTTGTTCTTCCTCCTCTGGAACTACGTTATCCTCTTCCTCGGCCACTACCACGTTTGGCGTGACTGCGGTGTCCTGAATGGCCTTGCCGCTGGGCGAATAGTATTTGGCAATTGAGAGAAATAGTGCTCCACCATCGGGCAGATCAATCGTCTTCTGGACGGAGCCGTCGCCGAAGGTCTTGTCCCCTACAACGTCGCCACGGGCATTCTCGAGAATCGCGGCCGCAACGATTTCCGCCGCGCCCGCCGTGCCTTTATTCACCAACGCAGCCACGGGAAGGGTGGTCACCGCCTTGGCCGGATCCGCATTGAACGCTTCGCGCGGATACTTCTGGCCCTGCAGGTAAGTGATGGTGCCATGGTTGAGGAAGAGATTGGCTACGGCGACGCCTTCGCTCTCGTCACCGTCAGAACTATTGCGGAGGTCAAGAAGCAGTTTCTTCGCGCCCGATTTTTCCAGTGACTTGATCTTGCCGGCAATCTCCTGCGCTTTACCTTTGGTGAGAGCGTCGACTTTGATGTAGCCAATGCCGTCTTCGATCATCTTGTCGGAGACCGGCGGAATCGTTACCACATCGCGCGTGATCACGACCTTTTGCGGTTCCGCCCGGCGCGCGCGGACGACCGAGACATTGATCGTCGATCCCGGCGTCCCCGCGAGAACACTACGGATCTCGGGCAGCGACATATCGCGCGTGCTCTGGCCTTCGATGGATTCAAAGATGTCCGTCGCTTCAATACCCGCTTTCTCGGCCGGAGAGCCGGGCAGCACCGAGACCACCGCGGCATAGCCAAAGCGCTTCGAAATGGTAGCGCCGATTTCGCCCTTAGCTTCGCTCTTGTGGGCCTTGTACTGTTTGTACGCGTCCGCGGTCATGTAGCTGGAGTTTGAATCGAGCGACTCGAGCAGGCCGTGGAGTGCGCCGTCGGTGACCTTAGGAATATTGGGTTCCTCGACGTACTCGCTGCGCACGCGCGAGAGCACTTCACTGTAAACCTGCAACTGGCGGTAAGAGCCGTCGGTCGAGGAGGCGTGCACGCCTCCCAGCGAACCCACTACCACAAACAGTAGTACGGCAAAGGAAGAAACAAGAATCGCTGCTTTGGTTTTCATGGACATCAGATTTGTCGTCGTCTTCTGGAAGGGAATACTTCCGAGATTCTTTTCATTATATCTCTCTAGATGCGAGTTTCTACTACCCGGCTGCTCTATTTGCGCCTCGTCGGTAACTGGGCCGGAGAGGGCAGTTCCAGGGCTCGTGTTTCAGACGGTCCGCAGACAAATGTGTTATCGAAAGAGTTTGAGTTAGGCCAGTGCGTTCGACGGTTGGTTAAGAAAACAAGAGACTTACGGGCCAACATTCGGGGAGTTAGAAAACGTGCCTCTCTCGAAGGCGGGCCTCAGGCATCTCTGCCGTTACGCCGCAGGCTTGAAATTCAATGTGAATAGCGCTTGAACGGATGCGGGCCGTCCGTTCATAGTGAAGGGCTTGAAGCGCCACTGCTTTACGGTGTCGATCGCTGTGCGGGCAAACGCGAGAGAACCCTGCAGGAACTTGGCGTCCTGGACGGTGCCATCACGGCCAATGAGCACTTGCAAGACTACTGTTCCCTTCTGACCCTTCGCCGCTTCGGGATAAACCAATTCCGGTTGCTGCAGTAGAAGTGAGCGTGCCGTGGCCTCCGGGAGTTGGACCGGCTCGATGGAGGGGAGCGCGGCTTCGACGGGCTTATTGCCGCTCGCTTCCGGAGTCATCGAGGCCATCTGGGATTTGAGACTGGATGGAATTCCGCCTAGGGACGAGGTCGAGGCGGAGTGCGGCGCTGGATTCTTCTGTGGCGCTGGCTGGATTGTGGTTCGCGGAGCAGGCGCGGCGTCGGGATGGGCCGGTTCAGCAGCGGCTCTCATCGCTGGCAGCAGCGACGGGGCACTCACAGGCTGATCTTCCGCAGCCAAGGGATTTGCTGGCTGCGGCGGTAACGCCGCGTTCTCCTGCACTTGTACTGGCGGCGACTGCGGCTCGTCTCCAGTGTTAACGCCGGCCGGAGTGGTGTCTGCAGGGACTTGGCCAGCGTTCGCGGTTGCCTTGTTGGGCTGCTTCGCGGTTGGGTCCAGCACCGGGAGCACTCGAATTTGCGATGGGTCGGTGGTTGCATCCGGAATGTTCTCTGCAACGGGGAGCTTGTACTCATCGCCCGCCCGGCCGAAATTTTCGTGACTCGCCGGCGCTTGCGCCGGAGTAGGAGTCTGCGGGTTCAACCAGTTGTGTCCCGCGTGGACGACATGGCTGACCAGTAACTGCACTTTCTGACGCCAGAGCGTTCGCGGCACGGCCACGTAGGCGACTCCACAAACCGCGACCGATGCAACTATGCATAAAACTTTGCGGAGGCTGGGACGGACTCTTGCTTCAGATGGCTCAGAACCTTTGGAGGACTCTCCGGACATGTAGGCGAAGAGGGCGGCCTCGGTCTTCTGCTCGCTTTCTCTAGGGGGCTCCGGTGAACCGCTAGAGTCGCGTCCGGCAGCGAGAACGTCGGTAGCGGACGATGCTTCATTGTGTGAGGGGGGGTGGTCGTAGCTGAGGAGCTCAGCTTTGGCTGGCGCTCGGGGCTGGGACGGCGTGATCGGCAGGGTGCCTGCCCGCGCGTTCAAATACCATTCCAGGCCGCGCGGTTCAGCGGGGCCGGGAGGTGGGAGCTCGGGAGCGACTTCTTTCGTCTCGACCGAGGCGGCCATGGGCTCCAGTTCTTTCAGCGCATCGATTTCGGATGCCGCGACATGCCCAAAAGAGTTTTTCGTTTCAGATTCGATGTCGAACTGTGCTCCAGGGCTGGTGACCGACTGCAGGAATTCGCCCGCGCGTAGGGATTTCTTCGTACCTGGATTGTCGTTCGCGGGCTGCGGGACCGCTGGTCCTGCAGACGAGGCCCCGGCCGCCGCCGCGGCAGCTTGCGCGGCTGGCGCGGCTGAGTCCAGCCTGGAGCGAAGAAGGTCGCGGGCCGTGGTCAGAGTTTCGCGAACCTGATTGGGCTGAATTGGCTTGCGAAGAATCGAGTTGGCGCCGCCTTGAAGCGCCTGCGGGACATTAACGTCGTTGCTGACGATGGCGAGGGTCAGCGGCCGCTCAGCCGCCTTCCGTTCGCGTGCCGTGTTGAGCAGAAGCCCAGCCTCAGGCTGATTGTCCCAGTCAACAATAACGATCTGGAAGGGCTGAGTTGTGATTTTTGCCACCGCCTCAACGGCCGCGGGGCAGTGTTCTGCCTCGATGCCGAGACCGGCCAGCGCCTGACAGACGGGCCGGGCGGTCCCCTCATCCGACGAGAACAGGAGGCAGCGAAGAGCCATGCCACTTCAGACTACGGGCCCGAGTAACGCTGGGCAAGATTACTGAGGTGGGCCGCAATGCCGGCATGGGCAGAGGTTGCGTGCGCGGAAGTACATGTACCGGCAGACATGTGCGCGTGCGCTAGAATGCTCGGTCGCTTTGGTTTCGATTGCGTCCAATGGCACGGATCTGACGCTTTCCAACAAAAGCCACAGGACGCGCAGGAACGGGCAGCAGGTAACTCGCAGGTCGAGAGGAACACAGAAGGAAACTACGGGACGAAATGGGTCTACCGACATGGGTCTGAGGGAACAGAACTACTGGGCGACTACGGTCGAAATGCCAAGTTGGGGCGCACCGCTTCCCTTGCCGGACAGCGTGGACGTGGCGGTGATCGGGGCTGGATTCACTGGGCTCTCGGCGGCGAGGACTCTGGCAAAGCGCGGCGCGAGGGTGGCCGTGCTTGAAGGCGAGACGATTGGATGGGGCGCAAGTTCACGGAACGGCGGCATGGTGCTCACGGGGATGAAGCTGGGAGTGAACAAGCTGATCTCGATGTATGGGCGGGAACTGACGCAGCGTATGTATGCGGCGTCTCTGGCATCGATCGATTGTGTCGAACAGATCGTTCGCGAAGAAGAGATTGATTGCGATTTTTCGCGTTGCGGGCATCTCGAAGTGGCCTGCAAGCAGAAACACTTCGACGACTATGCACGGCAGGTGGAAGTGATTGCGCGGGAATTCAATCACCAGTTGCGGGTGGTACAGAAGCGCGAGTTGGGAACGGAGATTGGGTCCAATATCTACTACGGCGGCATGGTGGACGAAGTGAGCACCGGGCTGAATCCGGCGCGCTATGTTGCTGGGTTGGGACGCGCCGCAGTAACCGCTGGAGCGGAAGTATGCGAGCATACACGAGTGGAAGGCATCCAACGCGAAGCGCGACAGGGCGAAGCGGGATGGAAAATTAACACGTCGAAAGGCGCCCTCTGGGCCCGCGAGATCTTCGTCGGGACGAGCGGGTACACCGGCAGTGCGACTCCTGCGCTGCAGAAGAAAATCATCCCTATCGGATCTTTCATTATCACTACGGAAATTCTGCCGGAGGCTTTGGCGCACGAGCTGAGCCCGCGCAATCGGATGATCTACGACTCGAAAAACTATCTCTACTATTACCGGCTCACGCCGGACCGGCGCATGCTGTTTGGGGGGCGCGCGGCGTTCTTTCCCGAGAACGATCAGACGGTGCGGCAAAGCGCGGACATTCTGCGGCGCGGGATGATCGATGTCTATCCCCAACTGCGCGACGCGAAAATAGAATACGTTTGGGGAGGAACACTCGACTTCGCATTCGACATCATGCCGCACGCCGGTCAAATGGATGGCATGTACTACGCCGTGGGATATGCGGGCCATGGCGTGGCTATGGCCACGTATCAAGGCCAGAAGATCGCCGAGTTGATGACGGGCGATAAACCGGACAATCCATTTGTGGGCATTCCGTTTCCGGGGGCGCCGCTGGGTTTGTACAACGGGACGCCGTGGTTCTTACCGCTTGCGGGGGCGTGGTACAAGTTTCTGGACTGGGTGAGCTGAGCAGGCACCAACCGACTCGTATCTGCCGTGCGGGGAGGTCCAATCACTTTCGTTATGGGACGAGTCCTCCTCTCGCTTCGTACACTCTTAACTGTCTCTGATCTAAGAGGTACTCTCCATGCGGCCTTGTCGTTCAGCTTTGTGTTTCTTCTTCCTGGGTTTACTTCAATGTCCCGCGCAAACGTCGGACAATCCTGCCCACAAACCCGTCACTGAGCGGCAGTTGCTGTGTTGGATCGTTGCTGGGCTGCCGACGTTCAATGTGCAATATGAGCTGCAGGCGCGCGGCGTGGGTTTCGTGCTCGATCAGACTTGGCTCCAGGATCTCAGGTCCGCCGGAGTTGACGACGATCTCGTCTCCGTCTTACAGAAAGCTGCATCGCTTTCTGTTGCTAGCCCCGAACGGGATGAATTCTCCGACCGGCTGCTCCGCGTTATCAAGGAGAAGAACACAAAGAAGTTCTCGGCTGCTCAGCTTCATCTCTTAGGGCTGGCAAAACAGGACAAGTCGAGTCCGGATTTGCTGTTCGGTCTCGGCGGCTTCCTCAACCGGCAGGAAGACTGGGAGGAGGCGATCCCAGTCTTGACGGAGGCGGTTCATTTGGCTCCCGATTCTTCCTATGCACACGAGCAGCTGTCCTTCGCCTACTACCGCATGGAGATTCCGGAACCGTCGATCAAAGAAGCGAAAACGGCATTAGCCCTCAGAGCCAGCGATCCGGACGCGCACAAGTTCCTCGGGCTGGCATATCTATCAGTGCGCGACTTCGACGATGCGGATCGAGAACTGAACGAAGCTCTCAAGCTCAAACCGGACTACGCGCTTGTCTGGGGCAATCTTGCCCTCTCACTTTCAATGCGGGGACAAGACCTCGCCGCCTTGCAGTTGTATCGCAGGGGCTTGGCGCTCGATCCGAAAAATGCATGGCTGTATTACAGCGCAGGAATTTCCTATGCACGTTCCCATCAAATGAATGAGGCCATCGCGGCTTATAAGCAGGCCAAGAATCTTGCCCCGGATGACATGCGGATTAGACAGAACCTCGGCGCCACTTACTGCGACTCTGGAAGGTTCGAGGAGGCTGTAGCCGAATTCGAAGACCTGCTTGCGATTGATCCCGACTGGAACATGGCTCGGGTGTGCCTCGCTCGTTCTCTCAAGCGGCTGGGACGTATGGACGAAGCCGCCGCCGTTCAGGCGGAATACGACAGACGCGAGGCGGGTGGCAACAATTGAGCAGCAGAGATTCACGCAGACCGCGTAGAAATCACCTGAATGGATTGCGAATCGTCAGTTGCTTATCGATGACCTGGCCATCCTGCAAGTCTTCCGAATAAAGTGTTGAGCACTTCGCGCCGAGCGCAGCCGCTGCAGTCAGCGCATCGTAGATGCCACAGCCGTACTGCTGCGCAATCCTCAGCGCCGCTTCATGCGTCTCCACCGTGATCGGGACTGGCGATGGGCATAAGATTCGAATCGCATCCACGTACACAAAGACGTTCGTGTCAAGAAACGCCCTATCGCTCATTCGCTTCCTCGCGGTCGAAGACGAATCCGGGAGGAAAACGACGCCGCAGCTTGCGCAGGTTATCAAGAGCGCGTTCACGGCTCCGGTCGCGAGCGACTTCAAAAGCTCGGCTCCCAGCGACCCGAATCTCGATGCTGTCGCCTTCTTTCAGTTCGAGGGCTTCGACGACCGCTGCAGGCAGACGAATCGCCAGGCTGTTTCCCCACTTTGAAACCTGCATAGGTCTCCTTGGATATACATGGGTAATTGTATATCTACCGCGAGGTCAAAGCAATGATCCCGTACACCAGTGGCCCCAGCACCATTGTGATCGCACCGCCTATCATCCCGAAGCGATCGCTGCCTAGCAGCGCCAGCATAGCCATCACTACGGGCGCGCCTACCACATAAAACAGTCCTACGTTCCCACCGGGAATTTTGAATGCGCGTGGCATATTCGGCTTCGTGCGGCGAAGTTTCCACGCCGAAAGTACTGTCAGCACGGTGGTAGCCGAGCGCAACCAGATATATACCGTGATCAGTTGGGCCAGGCTCTGCCAGGCGAGTAAGCCGTAGATGACCGCCGACACTACGATAGCGAGCCAGGGAGTGCCGTACCGCGAATGCTTTCGAGTGAGGACTGCAGGAAGGTAACCGTCCTCTGCCATGGCAAACGGTATACGCGTGGTGGTGAGGACGGTGCTGTTGAGAAGCGCAACGTTGGCGACCATGGCGGCCAGGGTCATCCACGTTCCCAGCCATGGTCCGCCGATGAGCTTGGCCACGTCCGAGAAGTGACCAGTGTGCCAGTTCTGCCAGTCGCCCAAGGCGGCCAATCCGGACAATGTGGGAAGGAAATACGCGGCCATCGACAGAGGTACCACCAACGCCAGTGCCCTCGGGTAGCTGCGCTGCGGGTTTTCGACCTCTTCAGCCACAGTGGAGAGCTGTTCGTATCCGGAGTAGAGCCACAGGCCAAGCGCCAGACCCACGCCGAAGACTTTGAACGTTAGCTGATGCGGCGGGATCAACGGGACGAACGGATTGTGATGCCACTTGGCCAGAGCGATCACGATCATCGTCATTACAGGCACGAATATGAAGATCTCGAGCGCGGTTGCGACCTGGCCGACCATCTGAATGCCACGGACATTAATCCAAGTAATGACAGCGATGAGGGCCAGGGAAACGAGGTAATGTTTCCAGCCGGTGATTTGAGGGAAGTAGTAGACGAGGTAGTCGGTGAAGAGAACAGCATAGACTCCACCCAACAGGAAGGATGCTGACCAGTTCCACCATCCGGCGAGAAATCCCCAGAAGTCACCGAAGGCGGCGCGAGTCCAACGGTAGAAGCCTCCTTCGACGGGCATCGCGGTTGTGAGTTCCGCCGACACCAGCGAAACCGGGATGCACCAGAAAAATGGAAGTACCAGCAGGTAGATCAGGGTCAGCCCCGGGCCCGACGTGCTGACCATGTCTTCGAGACCGAACGGGCCGCCCGTGGTGTAGGAAAACATAACGAAGACTAGATAGAAGAGTCCAGCTTTGCGGAGAGCGGATTGGGCGTGGGAAGAGCAAGTGATATTGTTCACGGGCTGTTGGTCGCGATTTGCGGCGTAATCTCCGCGGCTAAACAGTTTGCTGAAAAACACGGTCTGAGCACCTCAGTGGCTAAAGCCTGTACAGAAGAGAAAGCTTTATCGCAGCGTTGAAACGCTGCGCCACCCAAAATCAACGTTTTTCAGCAAACTCTAAAGCCAGCCTTCACAGGCGACAGATATCGCAGCGCTGAAAAGCCTGCCCTGAGCGTAGCCGAAGGGCGCTGCGCTACCCAAAAACCTCGTGGCCCAGAAAGCGCTATCCAACTTCGCGACACGGAAACTCTCATGCGGCGAGAGTTCCCGTAAGAGCGCCTTCGAGTTCGAGCAGACGGCGCTTGGTGTCGAGACCTCCGCCATAGCCGCAGAGTGTGCCGTCAGAGGCGATCACGCGATGGCAAGGGACGACAATCGCGACGGGATTGCGGTTGTTCGCCATGCCCACAGCGCGGAAAGCATGCGGTCGGCCAATGGCTCGGGCGATGTCCGCGTAGGTGCGAGTCTCGCCGTATGGAATTGCCATCAGCGCCCGCCAGCAGTTGAGTTGGAAGTCGGTGCCACGAAGATCGAGAGAAAAGCTGAACTCGCGGCGCTTGCCGGCGAAGTACTCTTCGAGCTCTCGGAAGTACGAGCGCATGGCGTCGGGAGAGACTTCGAAGGCGACTTTTCCTTTTACTTCCCTCTTTTCCTCACGAAGATGGCGCGGGTTGGGACGAATGGATTGCTGTCCAGGTAAACGCGCGTCGAATTCAAGCGCGACCAAGCCCTTTTCCGATGCGGCAAGGAACAGCGGGCCGATTGCTGACTCAAGAACTGCGGAGTAGAGCGTTTCCATAACCCTGAAATTTAACCGTGAACCTGAATCGCGAATTTCCAGAGAGTCAACCCTGCTGGACGGGTTTCTGCGCCAACAACGATAGCATAGGGAGTCTGCCAATGAACCTGTGACGGTTGACAGAATCGCTTTTTTCAACGAGAGTGTCTGCTGCGTTTATCCTGGGTGTTGTCCATACTTGAAGAAAGCCCTCACTATTCTTGTAGCGCTTGTACTGGCGCCAGTCCTGCTGGTGAGCCTGGTTGCATTTGCGGCGGGTGACTGGCATCCCGTAGGCGAGACAGCGACCGGGGCCAAGGTATCCGTCAGTTCGATTCGGACGCTGAAGAATAACCAGCGTACTGCCCTGGTACGCGTGCAATACAAAGAGCCCACCAAGCTTGGGCCCGGCGGTCCGTTCGTAGAGACGCGGGCTCGAGTGCGATTCACCTGCGCGAATGGCAGCGCCTCTCCCACCGCCGTGTGGTTCTATTCCCGTGATCGTAGCGGAAGATGCGTGGTCAGCAAGAAGACCGCGCACGATGAACAATTCGGGAAAGAAGCTGAAGGCGGCTTCGGGGAGATGGTCAGCAAATACGTGTGCCAGCAGAAGTAGAGGGGCAGAGGAGAGCGTCCTGGTCCGTTCACTAATTTTCACGACAATTTTCACAACCTTAACACCGCGGTAACCACATACCCACTTCCGCCAAGGTCGCTTTCCGGCATATTCTGGTAGAGGAAATTCTAGCCGCGGCATGCGGCGGGACTCCCACCTGGGTATGGACTCACTGCGAACGTATTGGCTGGTTGTAGCGGGAAGCGCCGTAGTGTTTGGCGCGTATGCACTTTTGCGGCGTAAGCCGAAGACAGCCGAACAGCTCGAGAGGGAGCGCCGGGTTTGGCTGGACGGCGTCGGCAGGATCACCGACGGCACAGTGATTGATGTGCAGGAACTTGACGCGCAGGACGGGCGCGCGGCTGCGGCTCTGCTGATTTATAAATACGACGTGGCCGGCGTTTCCTACGAATGCTCGCAGGATGTGACCCACCTGCGGCATTGGATCAATCTGCACTCCTGCCGGCTAGGACTGCCTACATCGGTGAAGTACGATCCACAGAATCCTGGCAACTCTCTGGTCGTTTCAGAAAGCTGGATGGGGCTGAGGCAATAGCCGGTCGCAGTTGCCGGTTGTCAGTCTTCAAGCAATCCTGCGGCTAGTGCCAATTCAGATACATAGTGGTGTTGCGCTTATCGAAGGTGATTTGCAGTGTCTTATCTTCGCCACCGACAAAATTGGCGGAGATGGTCTTCGAGAGGTCGACAGACTGGTCTGCCGATTTCGCCTTGAGGCGAAGCACGTGATTTCCAGCTGGCACTCGTAGGGTTTCCGAGCCGGCCCCGCGCACGTCGTGGAAGACGACCAGACGTTTCTGCGTCCCCCCATGAAGTGGCAATGTCAAGGCGAGTTGGTCATCGATCCATACCGAGAGAGTCGCCTCTTTGAATTGATGCTGCACGGCAAGTTCCAGTGCGGAAGTAGGAACGATGACTGGTTGCTCTTTGGCAGGGGCAGGTTCAGTCGACAGTCGTGGGATTCGACTGGAGTGAGAAGTAAGTTTCGTGCTTGAGTACGCGGGAGATTTCGCGGAGGCAATACTAGAACGGTCTGTGGTTATCGACGGTGCGTCAGTTTGCAAGGGAGCCGCAGCCTCAGCGCGAGGAGAGCCTGTGGCAGCCGGTGCTTGCGCGCCCGCATCTGCTTTCTGTAAGGCGACGGTTTTTCTCGAAGGAATGCCGAGAATAATGATGAGCAAGATAACCAGAGCCGCACCCAGCATTACGTCTCTTAGCGATCCTCTATGAAGGATGGTGCGTACCACCCTCTCCGCATATTCAAGGTCCCTTTCTGCGCCGGCGGTAGCAGTGGCCTGTCGACGTCTGAGCGATTTCGTATCCGTTGAGGAACGCGGCACCATGAACCCGGTGGTTGAACTGGTGTACTGCATCCGCAGCTGGCGGAGATCATTCGCGAATTCTGCCCCTCGCTGGTAACGTTCGGCCGGGTCCTTCGCCACGGCGCGGGAAATCACCGGGTCCAGAGCACGAGGAAGATCGAGGTCAAAAGCGCTGGCCGGCACAGGTTCGCGGTTGACGACCTTGAAGCACACCGTGGTCGCGCTGTTTCCATGAAAAGGCGAATGCCCGGTAACCATGACGTAGGTTCAACTTGGCAATACCGAAATCAGCGATCTTGGCCCGGCCATCCTCAGTTACCAGTATATTCGCGGGCTTAATGTCGCGATGGACTACACCCTGGGCGTGGGCATAATCGAGTGCATCGGCAATTTCCTCTGCCAGGGTTAACGCCCGAGGGAGAGAAAGTTTCTTCTCGCGCGAAAGGATCCGGCTCAGGGACTCGCCAGCGACGTATTCGAGCACGATGAAGGGCTCGTGACTTTCCACCTCTTCACCAACGTCAAAAACCGCCACGATTCCAGGATGCTGTAGCCGACCCGCGGCCTGGGCTTCGCAAACGAAGCGCTGGCGGAACTCTTTTTCTTGTTCGGGTTCCTGGTTGAAGAGCGAGACCGTCTTCAAAGCGACCAGTCGATCGATCTGAGGATCGCGAGCCTGGTATACCACGCCCATCGCGCCGCGCCCCAATTCCGCCACGATCTCGTACCGCCCGAACCGTCTGTTCTCTCGATTGTCCATGGTGGCGCGTGTCCGCAAGGCAGACCCAGGGGCGCGCTCGGGCCCGCAGGGCGGACTCCTAGCATGGTATCCCGGTGTCCTCTGCGGTGGCACGACTGTCTTATGTTGGATTCGTTACGTCGGTAATGCGGAAATGCGTGGGTACGCGCCTGGCGCGCGACTCGATGGAGATGGGTGGGATTCTAGTTGAGCTGTTAGCTTCCGGTGCTGAAGCCGCCGCTGTGGGCGACGGTCATTCGCAGGTACTTGTAAGGATTGACTGGAGTGTCATTGATGCGGACTTCGTAGTGGAGGTGAGGGCCTGTGGAGCGTCCGCTGAGGCCAACGTAACCGATGACGTCGCCGCGGTGGATGTGCTGGCCGGGAGTCACGGCGTAGCCGGAAAGATGCCCGTAGCGCGTGCTGATGCCGTGGCCATGGTCCAGCATCAAAGCCTTGCCGTATCCGCCGCCTTCGACCGGCCACAGGTTCGGGGCAGAGTTCGCTCGGATCCAGTCAGCAGTGGTGGCGTTGCGAGTTAATCCCAGGGTGATGCCAACCGTGGCCGCACCGCTTAGAGCGGACGTGCGCAAGGCGTGAAGCTGGTCCAGCGAGGAAGAGACATCGGCGTTCTGAATCTGGTCAGCGCCGGCGGTGACCAGCGTGGGCTGCGACTTAAGGCCATACAGAGCGGATACTTCGCTGGCGATCGAGCCCAGGGAAGCGACCTGCACGTCACGTTCTTTAGCTACCTGTTCCAGCCGTGAATAGCTGTCTTTAAGCTGCTCTTTTTCAGTGCGAAGTTGATTGTACCGGGAAACCTTGAGCAGCATGCGGGTGTAGGAGCTGGCGATGCCGGTCAGGCTGAGGAATCCGATTGCGGCGCCCACGACAAATACGTACAGGTAGTGCACGGGGATGGAGATCTTGCGCAACTGGCCGTCGTCCCCGCGCGCCACAAAAAGGATGTAAAAACGTTTTTGCAAATCGCTCCTCGTTAAAGCTTAAAAATCTAAAGCTTAAAATCAGGACCGGAAAAACCAGGGGGTTCTCAAGTTGCGGAAACCCTGTACGCACATCCTGATTCGGGCTACGCTTCCCATCTTGGGAATGGAAACTCGTTTCGCGCCCGGTACCTAACCAGAGAACTGGTGGGTGCTGGAAAAAAAACTTAGCGCCAGTCCAAAAAACGTCTTACCCTGCAATTCCAACTGGATGCAGAAGTTAGCTCGGCCAAAGGTTTGTGAAAGACTGGTTAACGGTAACAAACTGGGTTCCCACTGTCAACGAGCCGAAAGAACATTAGCGATTACTTAAGGGTGGGTCAGTGGATGCCCACAAGCCGGGTTGGGCTGTCCTCTAGGACCATGTGCGTTTGGCCAATAGGACCATGTGCGTTTGGCCAACTTCTCGCGCCGATGCCTCGCTTGGCTGGTTCGGCTATGATTTCCTTCGCTGTGCCTCTCGCCGAAAAAGCGCTGATTGCTGAGATCCGCCGAATGGCAACGCCCTCCCGCCAGCGGCGACGGGCGGACGTCGGGGTTCGCGCCACCCGTTCGGCACCTGCCGTTTTGACCGGAATTGGGGACGATTGCGCCGTACTGCGAGTGCCGCCCGGCCACCAGATGTTGGTCACAACCGACTTCGCTCTCGAAGGCATTCACTTCCGGCGCGATTGGCATCCGGCTGAAGTGCTTGGGCACCGGTGCTTGACCCGAGGGCTCAGCGACATTGCGGCCATGGGCGGAAAGCCGCTCGCTGCACTTCTTTCGCTGGCGCTGCCCCGCGATTTACACCAGGCATGGGTGCGGCGATTTGTACACGGTCTTATCGGCTTGGCGGAGCAGTTCGGAGTGACGCTGGCGGGTGGAGACACGGCAGAATCGCCGAACGGAATTCTGGCGGACATTATCGTCGTTGGGACTGTACCTAAAGGAACGGCTGTGTTGCGTTCGGGCGCACACGTTGGCGATCGCATTTTTGTGAGCGGACAGCTCGGCGGTTCGGCCGCAGCGCTCTGGCAGATGCGAAAGAAGCCTAAAACCAAATTGAATGTGCGCGACTATCCGAGACACTTCCTTCCCCAGCCCAGGACCGAGCTGGGACGCATTCTGCGGGAACGAGGCTTGGCTTCCGCAATGATCGACACCAGCGACGGCCTCTCGACCGATCTGGCGCACCTCTGTGAAGAGAGTGGGGTGGGAGCGGAGGTGGCGGCGGGCCTCATTCCACGAGCGAGCGTCGGCAAGCCCGCACGCGAAGTGGATATGGAATTCGCATTGCACGGCGGGGAAGATTATGAATTGCTATTTACGGCACCCGCGACCCGGCGCGTTCCTTCGCGCATTGCTGGAGTCCCCATTACCCAGATTGGCCACATCACGCGCGGGCGAAAGATTTTTCTGATGGATCGCGGTGGGGTTCGACACGAGTTGCAGCCGCGGGGATGGGAACATTTCCGGCAGTGACGCAGTTACCTTGGTTACCATCGGTGTCTCTAGTCTGCGGCGATAAACGAGACTAGAGTTATGGTTATGTCGTTCTGCCGATTGATACTTCTCCGAGTTTTGGCTGCGGTGCTGTTCATCGCTGCAGGAACTGCCTCACTGTGCGCACAGTCGAAGAAGCAGCCGCCACCTCCGCCGGCGCATGCCAAGGCGCCTTCTCCCGCAGTCACGGATGAGTTGGTACACCAGCAGTTTGGTGAGAATTGTTCACTGCTGGCCGGGCCGCCGCAGTTTGTGGCTGACCTCGACGATGATGGGGTCGAAGACTTGCTGGTAGCCGCACGGTGCAAGAATCCAATCGCGGATCAGGACGAATACAGTTTCCGCGTCGCTGATCCCTACAACAGCTTTCTGGGGTTTGGCGAGGTAAAAGTTACTTCCACGTTCGCCTCTGATGAGCCCGACCGCCGCGGCCTGAGCTTGCTGATTGTTCACGGGGCCGACAAAGATGCTTGGCGCGCTGAAACTCCGAAGGCCAAATTTGTGTTGATCAACTTGCCTTTCAAAACGCTATCTGTAAAAAAGCTGGTTTTGAAGAAGAGGACCATCCTGGGGATCTACATGGAAGAGAAGGGCGAGGGCGAGAATACCTCGTCGGTGGTTTTCTGGGACGGGAAGAAGTACCGCTATCAGCAGTTGGGCGCGACACTGGAATAAATTTCGGGCAGCCGCGATCGCCAAGCGAATCGGCGTTTCTTCCGCTAAATAGAGCAACCTATCCCACGATTCTTCCATCTTTCTGATTAGTATCCTTGCCGGAGAAGCTGTGTCGTTCCCAATGCGATATCTCAAGGCAGGTCCAGTGCTATTGGCAACCAGCTGGACCGTTGGCCTCAGCTTGATGTTGCTGATCTCATCGCAGGCGAGCTGGTCGGAATCGCTCTCCGGTTCGAAGCACACGGATGGCCTGCAAACGGCGACGATTGTAGCCGTCCAAAAACATTCTGAAGGAAGAGCTTTTGACTGGGTGAAGGCTGGTCTGAATCCGATCCCGATTTACGACAACTATCCCTTCTACGACATGACGATCCGGGTGGAGAAGAAAACGTTTGTCGTGCGCTATGAAGCGCAGACGGACTACTTCCCGTCCGCCTGGAAGGCAGGCTCTTCAATCACAGTTCGCCTGGCGCAAGGGCGGATGTATCTTCTCCGCTACGACGGAGTCGAGGTGCCGGTCAGCATTCTAACGCGTTCGTCATCTCCGCATTAGCCATCTTGACGTTCACCATCTCATCGACCCGCAGCGTCACCCTGAGATCGCTACAGGAAGACTCCTCCCGCAGATTCCCAGTCAGCGCAACTCAAAGTGAAACACATCCACGACAAGGAACGTTTTGCGATTGAGCAGAACCACATGGCCCCCGATCAAGACGTGCTCACAGTCGGGTGGCGGAGGTGGAAGGCGGTATTCCATATCCTCGGGGCACCGCAGCATTTTCTTTCTCAGTCCGGGCGGCAGAGTTCCGCGCACGATCAGCTGGCGCTCCAGGCCCGGTGGGAGCCGGTCGCGCTCCGCTAAGCCGGGCGGAAGGTGGTCGTAATTCTCGCGGTACCATCCCCGAAGCTCATCGCGGTCGTGGTCTGAATAGCCGTGATGCCCATGGTCATGATCCCTGTTACCATGGCCGCGATCATTGTCATCATCATCGTCGCGATCATGCTTATCGTGACCGTGTCCATGCTCCTGGGCTACGGTGATTGTGGTCGAGAGCGCGAGTGAGAGAGTTGCGATCGCACTGGCTCGCAGCCAAAGTTGGAATGACATGAAAGCTCCTTCCTGCAAATAACAGAATCTCAGACTAAGAGAACGACCGAGGCGCGCACAGATTACGGAAGTGCACGCCGCACACCTGGGTGAGACCGCGTCCAGCAGCCGCCCACCCGCTATAATCCATCCGCCATGAATCTCGAACAAAAAGCTGAAGAATTAAGAAGGCGGAATCAGCTCGCGGAAGAAGGCGGCGGAGCCAAGCGCCGCGAGCGCCAGCACAAAGAAGGCAAGATGTCGGCGCGGGAGCGGATTGAGTTCCTGCTTGACGAGGGCACCTTCGAGGAGACCGACAAACTGGTCACCCACCGCTGTACCGACTTCGGCATGGCCGAGCAGAAGATTTACGGCGATGGCTTCATTACCGGATACGGACGCATCGAAGGCCGGCTGGTATATGTCTTTGCGCAGGACTTCACCGTCTTTGGCGGATCGCTGTCGGAATCCAATGCCGCCAAGATCGTGAAGATCATGGATCTTGCGGCGAAGATGGGCGCGCCCATGATCGGGCTGAACGACTCCGGCGGCGCGCGCATTCAGGAAGGCGTGATGTCGCTGGCGGGCTATGCCGACATCTTTCTGCGTAACACTTTATACAGCGGCGTGGTGCCGCAAATTTCCGCAATTATGGGCCCGTGCGCCGGCGGCGCAGTCTACTCGCCCGCGATCACCGATTTTGTGGTCATGGTAGATAAGACTTCCTACATGTTCATCACCGGCCCCGACGTCATTAAGACGGTCACGCACGAAGAGGTCACGAAAGAGCAGCTTGGCGGCGCCATGACGCACAACGAAACCTCGGGCGTGGCCCACTTTCTGGCTCACGACGATGCCGAATGCCTGTCGATGGTGCGCGAACTTTTGAGTTTTTTGCCTTCGAACAATCTGGACGATCCGCCCCGCAAAGCTTCGACCGATCCCATCGACCGGGCCGATGCCACGCTCGACACGATGGTGCCTGAGCAGTCGAACCAACCGTACGACATCAAAGACGTAATCCACGCCGTGGTTGACGACGCGTATTTCTTTGAGGTGCAGGAGCACTACGCGAAAAACATTGTCGTTGGATTCGCGCGCCTGAGCGGACGCTCTGTCGGCATCGTCGCCAACCAGCCCGCAATGCTTGCCGGAACGCTCGACATCAATGCGTCGATCAAAGGCGCCCGCTTCGTCCGCTTCTGTGACTGCTTCAACATTCCGCTGGTCACGTTTGAAGATGTGCCGGGATTTCTGCCCGGCACTGCGCAGGAGTATGGCGGCATCATCAAGCACGGCGCGAAACTTCTCTATGCCTTTGCCGAAGCCACGGTGCCCAAGGTCACGGTGATCACGCGCAAAGCCTACGGCGGAGCGTATTGCGTGATGGCGTCCAAGCACATCCGCACGGATGTGAACTACGCCTGGCCTACGGCGGAGATTGCCGTGATGGGCCCCGAAGGCGCGGTCGACATCGTGTACAGACGCGAACTCGATGGCGCAGAAAATCGCGAAGGCGTTCGCCAAAAGAAGATCGAAGAATTCCGCGACCGCTTCGCCAGTCCCTACGTGGCAGCGGAGCGCGGCTTCGTGGACGCCATCATCCAGCCGCACGAAACGCGCAAGAAGCTGATCCAGGCGCTGGCGATGCTGGAGAACAAGCGCGACAAGAACCCGCTGAAGAAGCACGGGAATATCCCGCTGTAATCACGAGAGCTATTGAATTGGGTGGCGAAGACAGGCAAAATAGAACTATTCTTGAAGGCGAACAAAACACGAACGAAAAGGAGCGAAGTCGTGGATGTCGATGACGACGGCCTCTTTCGCGGTAAAGATGTTGGCAAACAGGCGGAGGAGAAGCATGCCATTGTCTCGTTCTATGCGAAGCTGTTTTCCACCGGGATGAAGGGCAAATGGGATGAGCGAGTCTACATCGAACTGTATGCGGGTTCAGGCCACAGCAAAATTAGGGATACGTCGAGGATCATCGCCGGGTCTCCCCTTCAAGCGCTCGCCTTGGAACATCCATTTGATAAGTACATCTTTTGTGAAACAAATCCCAAGGCGCTCGACGCTCTGAGGGCTCGGGTCGAGAGAGCTGCACCGTCGGCGAACGTGTCGTATATCGAGGGGATTGCAATCAAAACGTCGGCGAAATTCTGTCTGAGATTCCGGCTCACTCTGCGGGGCATCGCGTTTTATCTTTGTGCTTCGTCGACCCTTACGACATTGGAATCAAGTTCGAAACGATAAGCAGGCTGTCGAAGCGGTTCGTGGACTTCTTGGTCCTGCTCGCCATTTACATGGACGCAAATAGAAACTACGAAAACTACGTCAGAGACGAGGCAGTCAAGATAGACGAGTTCCTCGGTTCACGGACTTGGCGCGACGAGTGGAAGATGAATCAGCAAAATGGAATCCTCTTTCCCCAGTTTCTAGCGGAGGAGTTTTCGAGAAGCATGGAGACGCTCAAATACCAGCCGCAGCCGTTTTACAAGATGAAGCCAGTAAGTATTCCTGAAATGAATGTTCGGCTCTATCGCTTGGCTTTGTTCTCCCGCAGCGATCGGGCGTACAAGTTCTGGGACGAAGTGCTCAAGTACAGCACCCCGCAGACAGCTTTTGAATTTGGGGGTCCGCTTGTCTAGCAACTCTAAAATCGAATGGACTGATGCCACCTGGAACCCTGTGCGCGGCTGCACGAAGATTAGTCCCGGATGCAAGCATTGCTATGCCGAGACGTTCGCAGAGCGGTTTCGCGGGGTTAAAGGTCATCCTTACGAGCAGGGATTCGACTTGCGCTTGGTTCCTGAGAAGCTGACCGAGCCTTTTTCCTGGCGGTCGCCGAAGCTTGTGTTTGTGAATTCCATGAGCGACCTTTTCCAGGAAGGTGTCCCGGACGACTACATCGAAGCTGTCTGCCGCGTGATGGTCACGGCAAAGTGGCACACGTTTCAGGTTCTGACGAAGCGATCGGAGAGACTCAAACAGTTGTTGACCGGACGACTTCGCTTTGCCGCGGAACAGGATCACATCTGGTGGGGAGTCAGCGTTGAGGACCAGAAGTATGGTTTGCCAAGAATCCGTCATCTGCAGAAGACACCGGCCAGAGTGCGCTTTTTGTCGATCGAGCCGCTGCTCGAGGACTTAGGCCCATTCGATCTCTCCGGCGTTAGCTGGGCAATTGTCGGTGGTGAGAGCGGACCTGGTGCCCGGCCGATGCGGAAGGAATGGGTCATTTCGGTGCGCGACCAGTGCCGAGAATACCGCGTCCCTTTTTTCTTCAAACAGTGGGGCGGTGTGAGAAAAGCGAAAAATGGGAGACTCCCGTCGCTGGTGGGAATCACGGCTTAGACTTCGCAACACCAAATCTGAACATAGCTCCAAAACACTCTGTGAATCCGAGGAGGCGTTTATGACGCAGGTACTCGTGCTGTTGGCTTTTTGGGCGCTGACATTGCCGGTTGTTGCTCAAGATCCCGGCACCTGGCTAAACAGTATTCCCCGGGCAAAAGATTACGTCCAGCACCGAGCCTCCAGCTACGACCGCAGCGGCGCGAACGCTGACTTTCGCACGATTGCGCCGGGAGGCACGCTCACGCTTATGGACGAGGCCGGTCCGGGGCTGATCAGCCACGTCTGGGTCACCATTGCGACCGACGATCCGGACCACCTGAAGGCGTTGGTGCTGCGGATGTATTGGGATGGGGAGTCGTCGCCGAGCGTGGAGGCGCCTATCGGCGACTTTTTTGGTCTCGGTCTGGGGGACTACTTTCTCTATCAGTCTCTCCCTCTGTCGGTAGCGTCGGACAAGGCGTTGAACTGCTACTTTCCCATGCCCTTTCAAAAACACGCGCGCATTACCGCCACCAACGAAGGATCACTAAAGGTGGGAGCGTTTTACTTCAACGTGGACTACCGCAGCTACAGCAAGCCCTTGCCTGGGGATTCACTTTACTTCCATGCTCAGTACCGTCAGGCCTCGCCCGCGCATGGCTGGACCAATGAATGGCGAACGAACGGCGACCCACAGGTAGATACGAAGAAAAATCTGAAAGGTGAGGGCGATTACGTCTGGCTCGAAGCCAGCGGGCGTGGCCATTTCGTCGGCGTGACCATGTCAATCCTGCAGAACCAGGACGGTTGGTGGGGAGAGGGCGATGACATGTTCTTCGTGGATGGAGAGGCAACGCCCTCCATCAACGGCACTGGGTCGGAAGACTATTTTTTGGGAGCGTGGAGCTTCGGCGACCATCCATTTTCCTACGCACTATCGGGCGCGCCGGTTAAGGGGAACGAAAAGGCGGGAAGCCGGACCTCGGTCTATCGCTTTCACTTGGATTCGCCAATCATTTTTGCCAAATCGCTTCGCGCCACGATTGAGCATGGGCATGCCAATCATCGGTCCGACAATTTCTTTTCCGTCGCGTACTGGTATCAAGCAGAGCCTCACGCCGCCTTTCCGGCACTGCCATCCCTCGATCAGCGTATTCCGAAGATTTATCCAGTCGGAGGACCGGGGAATGCGGGTAGGTGAATGCTTGGGGAAAATGTCCAGACAGGACCTGATTCTCATTGCTGCTGCAAAAAATTAAGAGTTCCGAGGTGATGTTAGGCCCATTCGTCTCAGCCAGTAGCTCGCTTTAGACCCTTGCTCGACCTGCTGTCGCAGTGCAATGAAAGGGTGACTACGCTTGAGCCCCGGAACGCCGCACCAACCGGAAAAACTTAAGAAGTTGTCAAAGAACGATTCCGTTTCTACGCTTTCTATTTTTATAGTCAACAGAAAACAGTGGTTTGTAACTACATGTGTTTTCAATCGAGTGCAGCCTGTCCACAGGTGCCTGACAGAATTTGGTGCAAGCGCAGAACGAGGATTTTGAGAATTTCGCAAAAGGTCTGCGGGATGCCGATTTTGAGAATTATTGACAGAGGCTAGCCCTGACTTACTGCTTCCCGTCATGACTTCGTCTTTGTGAAAATCAGGCAGAAGCGGCGCGGGATAAGGGAATCAGAAGAATGGCGGGGACAGTATTGCCAAAGTTCACTCAGGCAACGGCGATTTTCTCGTCGATGAGCTGTTTGTCACCCTCGTCCGTTCCGGTGAGTTCGAACGAATTCGTAACCGCCGCCTTGCTCTTTTCCACGCTGGTGATGACATAGGAGCAGCCGAACCAATGGGCTTCGGCCAGATCGGTCTGCGACCAGCGGGCGGGGTGATCGGGGTGGGAGTGGTAGAAGCCGATGATGTCCTCGCCGCGATCGCGGCCTTCACGCTGGATGCGGACCAGTTCGCGGGGATCGATGTTGTAGCGGTTATGGGCAGAGTCAATGCGGGTATTGCCGCAGCGCGCGGTCGTAGTCACGATACGGGTGCCCTCGTCGTCCGTGTGGCCGAGAAGAACGCCGCAGCACTCGTGCGGGTAGGTTTCTTCGCCGTGGCGGCGAAGGGATTCGTGGTCTCTAGCTGCGATCTTCAGCATGGATGCGAATGCAATGTGAGTGCAGAAGTAAGAAGTCAAAATGCAGAAGTAAATCGCATACCCTCGTCCACTTCTTATACCTTACCTCTCGTTTTACTTCTGCATTCTCACTTCTGACTTTCGTTCACTCCTCCGTCCAGAATCGTTCGCTCAGATACTTGTCGCCGGAGTCGCAAAGAATGGTCACGATGACCGTATCCTGTCCCTTTTTTCCCGGAAGTTGCCGGGCAATCTTCAGGCACCCGACAACGGCAGCTGCAGCCGAAATTCCGACTAGCAATCCGGCTTCGCGCCCCAGGCGCTTGGCCATGGCGTACGCATCTTCGGTGGCAATCTCGAGATTCTGATCAGCCAGCTGCGGATCGTAAATTTTCGGCACCAGCGCGCTGGGCATGTGCTTGGCGCCTTCAATGCCGTGGAAAGCCGAGTCCGGCTGGAGCGAAGTGCATTGAATCGCGGGATTCAGTTCTTTCAGTCGACGCGTGGTGCCGACAAAAGTTCCGCTGGTGCCGAGCATGGAGACGAAGTGGGTGACGCGTCCCTGGGTTTGTTGCCAGATTTCGTTAGCCGTGCCATGGTAGTGGGCTTGCCAGTTAGCGTCGTTCGAATACTGGTCGGCGTAGAAATATCTGTCGGGATGTTCCGCGGCCAGTTCGCGTGCCTTACGAATGGCGCCATCGGATCCGTCGCCAGGATCGGTATAAACGATGGTAGCGCCGTAACTGTGCAGAATCTTTTTGCGTTCGAGCGACACGTTCTCCGGCATGCACAGCGTGACCGGAAATCCCCCGGCTGCACCGAGCATGGCATAAGCGATGCCGGTATTTCCGCTGGTGGAATCGAGCAGAATCTTGCCCGCACGGAACTGTCCACTGCGGCGGCCTTCCCCCACAATGTTGGAGGCGGCGCGATCTTTGACGGAACCGCCGGGGTTGTACCATTCGGCCTTACCCAAAAGTGCTACGCCCGGTAGATCCGCGGTGAGCGCGGTGAGACGCAAGAGCGGAGTGTTGCCGATGCGGTCAAGCACGCTTTGACCAAGGCTGGCGGCGGCGTCCCCTGAGCCATTCGGCGAAGCAGGGAGTGGTCCTTCCCCTAGCTTGGTGGAAGTTTGCGTCATATTTGACCCGAACGCTGAGTCGAACTCGGAATCGACCCGGGAACCGAACCGCCGTGACTAACGTAATGTGCTACAAGGACCAAAACACGGTATGTAGTATTGTGTCTTAGATGATAAACATGGCACAGCGATGCAGGCGATGTAAAGGTGTGCGTTTTCTGCACGGCCTGCATCTATAAGCTAGAGACAGCGAAAGGTTGAAGCAGGTAGCAATGGCGAAAACTATTGAAGCACGGACTTATGAAGAAGCGCTGGCCTGGTTACGCGAGCACGGGTTCGACGTACTGGATGCGCCGGGAATGAATGGCCGCGTGTTCCTCAGAAAGTATAACGTGTCGTCGGCGATCCAGAAGACGCCCGAAGATGGCGTGAAGATCTTTGCCTACCCTGGCTACTTGATTGGCAGTGAGATTTCGAAGCTGGTGAACCGCGGGTACCAGCAGTTTCTGAAGACGTCGAAGACCGAAGTCCCGGCTACGGCCGATCACCTCAAAGCACTGCACTCTTTTGCGGAAGAATTGAAGGTTGCTCTCGGATTGCCCAGTCTGTACAACGAGTCGCTAGGCACGGTGAGCGAGTCGTACCAGTACGATCGGGTTGAAAGCCGCGACAAGCCCGCTGTCGACCGGCCCAAGCGGCCTTGGGAAGTGGCAGGGAAAGCGGCTGCCGCCAAAAAGGGCCGTGCCTAGGTCGATATAAGTGTCGAGATATAGTCAGGCTCACCGGGTCAGAATCTTTTCCCAAGCTACTCTCCTTATGCCAAACTAATGCGCTCACGGAGGTCTCTGTGCGCATACGTTTCGCGGTCTTCCTTTCTATCCTGTCTTTTTTCATGATCAACATAGAGTTGGGCGCACAGACGCCCACTCACATCGTCGCTCAAGAAGATACGAGGAGTGCCATCGAACAAGTGTTGCGCACGCAGCAAGCGGCGTGGAACCGTCACGAGCTGGAAGGGTTCATGGTGGGATACTGGAACTCGCCGGAGTTAACATTCTTCTCTGGCGCGAAAGAATCGGACGGATGGCAGGCTGCAATCGAGCGCTACCGCGCCGCCTATTCGAGCCCCGGACACGAGATGGGGAAGCTGGAATTCTCCGGCTTGCGCATCGAGACGCTGGGGCCGAGTGCAGCCTTCGTGCGTGGTGCCTGGCTGTTGACGATGCCGGACGGGAAGACGCCGCACGGGCTATTCACGCTGGTGTTTCGCAGGTTTCCTGACGGATGGAAAATTGTGCACGACCATACTTCGGCGGCGGAATAGACAACAAATTACTTCTTCACGCGCACTTGCACGCGAGTTCCTTCCGGAAGAGTTCCATTCTGCAATTCCACGACGCTGTTGCGGACGAGGCCTTCGAATTCCTGCCGTGCGAAATTGGGATCGATTGATGGGTTCGCGGGCAAGAGTGCCCGCGCCACACGATCTGTGCCTAGACGCCCCGTACCTTTGTCCATGGCTTCGTTCGCCAAGCGGTCGGCTTCCTGGTTGTGCTCACGCAGCGCGTGGCCGATGGAGAACCAGTCCAGCTGGGCGATCAATTCTTTGGCCCGGCCGTGAAGATCCTGCAGCGTCGCATTCTTCACCTTGTAGATGCCTTTGATCTGGCGGACCAGAAGTTCGGAGTCACTGATCAGCTTCAGGGACTTGTGGCCATGTTTGATAGCGTATTCGAGGGCCGCAATCAGGCCTTGATACTCGGCGAAATTGTTGGTCTGGTGGCCGAGATACTCGCTCAAAGCAGCGACCTTGCCTCCCGATTCGTCCTCAATGACGACGCCATATCCTGCGGGGCCGGGGTTGCCGCGTGCGCCGCCATCGCTGTGAGCGATCAAATAATGTTGGGGAGGATTTTCGCGGGATTCGAAAAGATGCTTGGCTCCGGGAACGCGGGAGGAAGGCATGTCTGAGTTTACAACGTGCGGTTGTATGACAGCGAAACTCTGAGTGTGTCGCGGATTGAAAAATCAGAATCGCGCCGCAATGGGAACGCCTTGCAGGGCTTTTAGTTTTGCGAGCGGATAAGGGGTCCTTCGACTCCGCAAAACGATTCGCCAAGCAAATCGTTTTGCTGCGCTCAGGATGACAAGCGTATTAGCGTCCCGCGGCCAGGCGGGTGGCGAGGCGCGCAGGGAGGTTGGCGGCGAAGATGCGGTCCTGCGCGGCTTTCAGGTTGTAGGGAGTACGGTGGAAATGGATGATTTGCGCCTCGGTATCGAAGAGTGCGAATGCAGCTCGCCAGTCGCCATCGCGCGGCTGTCCGACTGAACCGGGGTTGATCAGGTAGCGAGTTTCCGATTTCAATTGCAGCGCGATGGACTCGGCTTGACCCACGGTGCGGTATTCAGGACGGAAGCCGTCTCCGCCGGATCCGTTGACGAAGAATCCGCCCTGCAGGTGTGTGTGTCCAAAGAAAGTCAGGGGCGCCGCCAGAGTGAGCAAAGAAGCTAGCGCGTCGCCGAAGGAAACCACATATTCGTCTTCGTCGTTTGGGGAGCCGTGAACCAGCTGCACACCCGGAAAATCTGCCAGCTGCAACGGACCTTGAGGCAGCGAGTGCAGCCACTCGAAATTCTCCGGGGTCAATTGCTCGCGAGTCCACGTCGCGGCGGCGGCGGCCAGCGGATTGAAATCGTCGAGGCCGATGAGTCCAGTGGCGGCTTTGTCGTGATTGCCGCGAACGAAAATCTTTCCCAGGTCGCGAGAGCGCGCCGTCACTTCGTTTGGGCTGGCGCCGTAGCCGACAATATCGCCCAGATTCACAACCAGATCGAAAGCGGGAGCGGCGGCTATGCAGGCTTCCAGGGCTTCGAGGTTGGCGTGGATGTCGCTGAGCAGAAGTATGCGCACGGATCAGGACCACCGGACAAGCTGCCGATTATAGACCGGGCGGAGTGACGGGATCGCGAGAGTTTTTCGGAAACCGGGATCACGACAAAATTCCAGCGCACTCGCATCGCTTGACCACCAAGCCCACTACAGCCTCCCTACCGGTTGACCACTGGGCAGCGGGCCCAATGTCCCGGACTAACTTCAACCAGCGGCGGCACCGCCACCGTGCATTCCGGGACACGGAAACCGCAGCGCGGTTCGAAGCTGCACCCGGGAGGCATGGCCTGCAGCGGCGGGACGGTACCCTCGATGGTCTGGAGCGGCCGGCCGCGATCGGTCTTGAGATCGGGCACGGCCAGGAGCAGACCGCGGGTATAGGGATGCGCCGGGGCTTGGAAGATGTCGCGTCTCGCGCCGAGTTCTACCAGGTTGCCGGCATACATCACTGCAACGCGGTCAGCAACCCGCGAGACCACCGCGAGATCGTGCGAAATGAAAAGCATGGCCAGTCCAAACTTTGTGCGCAGTTCGGCGAGCAGTTCGAGAATTTGCGCCTGGATGGTGACATCGAGAGCGGTCGTGGGTTCATCGGCGATCAGTAACTGCGGTCGGTTGACGATGGCCATAGCGATCATCACGCGTTGACGCATTCCACCAGAAAGCTGGTGAGGATAGTCGCGGGCGCGTTGGCGGGGGTCGGGGATGGCCACATCGTTCATGGCATCGACCGCACGCTGCCAGGCTTCGCGTTTCGAGAATGGGTTGTGAACCCGGGCGGCTTCCGCGATCTGGTCTCCTACCCGCATGACCGGATTGAGCGCGGTCATCGGCTCCTGAAAAATCATGGCGATGCGGGAGCCCCTTAGTTGACGCATAGCCTCATCGGGCACGGTAGCGAGATTGCTCGTGGCGCCATTCTGAGTGAAGAGAATCTTACCGGAGACCCGCGCCTGCGGCGGCAACAGCCGCATTATGGCCAAAGAAGTAATCGACTTGCCGGATCCCGATTCGCCGACCAAGCCCAGGACTTCGCCGGGAGCTATGGAGAAGCTAAGATCGCGGACTGCGAGTAGAGATCGTGTGGGGACAGCCGCCCCCGGCTGTCCGGTTGCCCGGAGGGCAACATGCTGATCAGCCGCGCGCGCACCGAATTCGATTTTCAACTGCCGGAGTTCGAGCAGGGGAAGCACGGTTCATGTTAGCAGTGCTGCCAGCAGGAGTCGCCCTTCGGGCGACAGGACAGCCGAGGCGGCTGTCCCCACAAAGGCTGTTTTGCTATCCGATCGTGTCTATTGCCCCAGGATCAGCGGCAGCCCGTTCTTGCTGTTGCCAATTACGACCACTTTGGAGTTGACGCTCTTGGCCAGATTTTCCGTCGCTTCGATTCCCTTCCATTCGAGCAATGAAGGAGTGATGCCCTGGGCCACAATCTGCTGAAAGTCGCGGACGCCGGCGGCTTCGATGCGCTTGCGTTGGGCCTCCTGCGTTTCCTTCTGCAGGCGGAAGTTCATGGCCAGCGATTCCTGCTCAGCCTGCTGTTTGGCTTCGATGGCGGCCTTCAGCGTTGCCGGTAGCTGGATATCACGCAAAAGAACGTTCTCGACCGTCAGGCCGCGCCGGTTCAACTCAGCTGTGAGCTGGTCATAGACCTGCTTGGCCACCATTTCGCGTTCGCCCGTATAGAGGGCGTTGGCGCTGTGGGAGGCGGTCGCTTCACGGATAGCGGAGCGCAGCGTGGGCTCGACCACCACCGTCTCATAGTCGGCGCCGATCTTCTGAAAGACGTCGGCAGCCCGCTCGGGATTGAGGTGGTAAATGAGCGAGGTATCGAGACTCATCATCAGGCCTTCGCTCGACGGAACGTTCGCGGATTCCTTGATGGTCTGGGTTTGGATTGACATCTCGTTGTTGGTCTTCAGCGGGTTGATGACGTGAATGCCTTCCCCCAGCGTCTCGCCCGTGACTCGGCCAAACAGCGTGAGGACGCCCACGCGGCCCGTCGCCACCCGGGTCACCGAATTGAAAAACAGGATCACTAGCAGGAATGCGGCAACCCCTAACGCGGCCAGGCGAAGGACGCCACGGCCGCCTCCCCCATCAATAATTCGGCCGCGAGCTGGATCAAAGATCGTCATGACAGTTCTCCCCACATGATTGTAGGGGCGGAAGGTGCCGGGAATAAGTGACTGGTAGGGTCCGGCCCGACCTTGGCTGGGAGACCTGCGGCCCACCAACCACCCTTGAATCCTCCTAACTCCCCGTGCATCCTTTATAGTTAAGCGATGAGCAAAATTCACATTCCAACTCCTTTGCGGCAATACGTGGGGAAAAAGGCGACTGTTGAAGTTCCGGGCGGGACGGTAGGCGAAGCCATGAGCGCGCTGGTGGCCCAGCATCCCGATTTGCGAAAACACCTGTACACTGAAGACGGCAAATTGCGCGCGTTCGTAAACCTCTACATCAACGATGAAGACATCCGCTACCTGCAGAAAGAGGCGACTGCGCTGAAGGATAGTGATAACATTTCTATTGTGCCTTCGATCGCGGGAGGCGCGGTATAACCCGGAAATTCAGGATCGAATTGAAGCCCGCCGCCACAAATCGCTGTTGTTCGCATTGCCCTTCCTGCTGTTAGTGCCCTGATCCGTGGTTGCAACGATCTTGCGAATTCAGCGATCAGGGAACCCTAAATCGAAAACATCAACCGAGGATTCTATGGCCACGACCACAATCGAAATTCCAGTGACTTTGAGCAAGGACGAAATCCTGCGCTACTCGCGCCATCTGATCATGCCTGAGGTGGGGATGGAGGGACAGCAGAAGCTGAAGGCGGCGCGCGTGTTGTGTATCGGCACCGGAGGACTGGGATCACCGCTGGCGCTCTATCTGGCGGCTGCCGGCGTGGGGACGCTCGGCTTGGTCGACTTCGATGTCGTCGACTACACGAACTTGCAGCGGCAGATTATCCACTCGACCGCCGATGTGGGACGCAAGAAGCTCGATTCGGCGGCGGACAAGCTGAAGGCGATCAACCCCTTCCTGAATCTCAAGACTTTCGATCTGCGGCTGAGCAGCGAGAATGCGCTGGAACTCTTCCGCGACTTCGACATCATCGCCGATGGCACGGATAACTTTCCCACCCGCTACCTGGTCAACGATGCCTGCGTGCTCACCGGTAAACCGAATGTTTATGGTTCGATCTTCCGCTTCGAAGGACAGGCCAGCGTCTTTGCCACGGAAGAAGGCCCGTGCTACCGCTGCCTATATCCCGAGCCTCCACCGCCGGGGTTGGTCCCTTCTTGCGCCGAGGGCGGAGTGCTCGGCATTCTTCCCGGACTGGTGGGGATCATGCAGGCCACTGAAGTGATCAAACTCATCCTCGGCGTAGGCGAGCCGCTCATCGGACGGCTGCTGCTGATTGACGCGCTGGGCATGAAGTTTCGAGAACTCAAGTTGCGCAAAAATCCGGCTTGCCCCGTTTGCGGCACCCATCCTACGGTGACCAAGCTGATAGACTACAACGAGTTTTGCGGCATTCGTGGAGAGGAAAAATCAGTGGCCAGTGCACCTTCCGACATGCAAGTTGAAGAACTCAAGCGGCGTCTGGATGCGGGCGAGGACCTTTTTATTCTCGATGTGCGCGAGCCGCACGAATACCAGATCTGCAATCTTGGCGGACACCTGATCCCGCTGAACGATCTGCCGAGTCGCGTTCACGAACTGGACTCCAGCCGCGAGATCATAGCCCATTGCAAGATGGGCGGCCGCAGCGCGAAGGCAGTCGAATTCCTGCGCCAGGCCGGATTCACAAAAGTCCACAATCTAGCCGGGGGGATTAATGCCTGGGCTGAGCGTGTGGATCCAAAAGTTCCAAAGTATTGAGAGCAGTTGCCGGTTTACCGTTTTCGGTTTCAGTTCGATTGCGGCGCAGTTGTATTCTGTGGAGGAGTGGCCGGTTCCTCGACGACGGAGTTGTCCCGTCGCCGTAGCAGGATTGGTTCCCGGTGCCGCCGCCGCTCGTCGCGCTCCTGAGTAACCTTCGTGTCTACCTTCGTGCCATTGTCTGCTGCCACCTGCGCCAGCTTTACGCCCTCCGCGGAGCGACGCGTAGCCAGCCCTACGGTTTGGGTGGCGCCACCGGCGGTGCGGGCACTGTTGTAGAAAAATTCCGCCGTCTCGCGGTCGCCTTCCATCTCAGCCACGTAGCCTATATTGTTCAGGGCAAAGGCATTGTTGGGATCGAGCGCATACGCCTGTCGAAAAGCCTGATCTGCGGCGCGTAAATCGTTGCGATTGATCGCGGAAACGCCACGCAAGTTGAAGTTAGCTACCCGTGCCTCAATGCTGTTTCGATTTTCCATGCGTGTGTGCAGTGATCTAGCGTTTTCAGCTGCCATTTCGGTAACCGGCTTGCCTCTCCACGAGTGGTCAAGCGTAACCACGGCAGCCGCATCGGAGTGAGCGGCCGACGCTGCATCGTAGAGTTTCAGGGCCTCCTCCGACTCTCCCTCCATGTCCTTGGCGGCACCCAGATTATTCAGGGTGAAAACATTCTGCGGATCCTTTTTCAGCGTCTGCTGCAGAAGCAGATCGGCTTCGGGGCCGCGCCCCTGCGAGAGCAGTCGCACGGCTTCAACATTGTCGTGATTGATTTGCATCGGCAAGTCAGAAATCGACAGGGCCGCTTTGAGCGGCTGGCCCTGGACGCGCTGCGCAGTCGCCTGGTCGATGACCGCATCGGTAGCCAACTGTCCCGCGAGTTCGTAGAAGCGCTGGGCCCGGTCCACCTGTCCCTTCAGTTCTGAAATGTAGCCCAGGTTGTTGAGCGTGAAGGGATCATCGGGATCGAGGAGGTAGGCTTTGTAAAAAACCGTCTCGGCTTTTTCATAGTTATGCTTGCGAATGGCCTCCACTCCCTCGCGGTTCAGCCTTTGAACGGGAGTCAGGTGACTGCGCTTAGGAAGCGTAATCTTCAGGTCGCGAGCCTGTACTTTCGGCCCCAAGCCCGTAACGGCAGCGGCAAACAATCCTACGATCACACATCGCTTCCAGGATATCGACATCCGTATCCCTCATTCCTCTAAGTTGAGGCTAGATTGCATTTACTCTCGGACAGTCTTTTGATGCAAAAATGCTGGATTTGTTTGGCGGCGATCCGTCCCATGGCGAACGAATGTCGGCCACCTTTGCCTGCGGAACAGCATCCAAAAGCAGCGTTGAGATTTGGACGCGGAATCACGCGCTCAAAATATTGGGATTAAAGGGGATAACATGAGTCGTCTTCTGCCGATTACTCTTGTCAGCGGCTTTGTCCTTGCGGGGATGTTTGTAAACACGGGCTTTGGACAGGTGTCGCCCGCGCAATCTGTCGTATCGTCATCCGTGGTATCTGCGTCGCCCGCGATTACATTGGCGAACGAAACGGCGCCACCTCCTGACAAGCCCGAGATCGCGCTTGACCCTGCCAGCCTGCTTCCCGATCTCCCGTCACTTCCTCCGGCGAAGGCCACGCTGGTTGGCGGGACCGTGGAACGACTTGACCGCGTGCAGGATCGAGTGACCTTGCAGGTGTTCGGTGGCGGGAAGATGAAAATTGTATTCGACCCTCGCACGCGGATTTATCGTGATGGCGTTCCTGCCTCGGCGGCCGATCTGCGCCGAGGGGATCGGATTTACGTCGACACTCTTCTCGATGGAGACACCATCTTTGCCCGCAACATCCACTTGAAGAGCGCGGCCTCTACGGGGGAGAGCCAGGGAGTGATAGTGTCCTATCGCCGCGGTGAACTGACGATGCGGGACCAGCTCTCGCCCAATGCCGTGAAGGTACGCTTAAGTCCTTCCACGCGGATTATCAAGGGCGACAAAACCGGCGCGGCGAACGAACTTGTTCCGGGGACGCTGATCGCGGTGAAGTTCGGCACCCAGCAGGATGGTCGTGACCTGGCGCAAGAAGTCTCCGTCTTGGCAGTTCCGGGATCCAGCTTTACTTTTGCCGGCGAAGTTATCAATCTGGACCTGCGGACGGGCTTGCTCGTTCTCACTTCGTCGACGGATCGCAAGACCTACGAAATCTATCTTGAGCAGTCAGCGGGAACTGTCGATGACAACCTGCGGCAAGGTGCTCAAGTGTCGGTGGTTGCTCGCTTTGATGGCGATCGGTATGTAGCCCGCAGCGTGACAGTCAGCTCACCACGCTGACCGTACGGTGACAGCCCTCAGGGGCTAAAAGCCGCGATCATTTTGCGGCCCTTTGCGGCGCGGCTGAAGCCGCGCCCTTTCAAGGCAAAATCAAAACCCTTTCAAAACGAAATCAATGAATCTTCCACTAACTTAATGTGGAATAGGACTTGGCCAGCCGCTACGATTCTGTCGTCGCCAGTGCGCTTCGGGCGATCGTCCCAGAATCATGGAAGGCGGAAGTCCGCGAGGCCTTACTGCAATTTCTGAAAGTCGCAGACTCCAGTTGTGGCCTGTGCCGGGGGAGTGGGAGCGGTTGCCCAGGGAACACCCTTGAAGTCGAAAAACTCAGTCATGTCCATTTGGGCCGCGTCGCGTTTGGTCAATGCCGGCAGGTTGAAGCGGGTTTCAATGAACCTGAGGATGGCCGTGTAGTCCGCCGCGGTGTGCGAGACATAGTTCATTCTTGTGAACGGAGAAACCACAAGCAGCGGCACACGGTAACCGGTGTAATTAAAGTTGCAGTTCGCTCCCTGGCCATTGGCACAGATGTCCGTAGGGGCAAGATCCTTGGGCGCGATACCGTCGGGATTGACAGCCGCCTTTGGAGGGACGTGATCGTAGAAACCACCACCCTCATCGTAGGTCAGGATAAACACAGAGTCCTTCCAAGAGACGCTGTTCATCAGCCCGTTAATCAGGCTCTCCACGTACGCCGCGCCAGTCTGAACGTTGTTTTTGGGATGTTCATCCAACCCGGAATTGTATCCGCCTTCAATCATCGCGACTTGGGGGAGAGTCCCGTTCTGCGCGTCGGTGACGAACTGCTTGGCCGGTACCACGTTGGACGGCAGTTTATTCGGCGGAGCATAGGGCGCGAACATGGTCAGATATGTCGCCGGTTCGGCTCCGTTAGTTCCGTAGTCCGTGGCGTACACCTTCCAGGAAATACCCGCCTTCTGCAAAGCATCGAAAATCGTGGGAGCTGTCAGCGGCGCACTATCATTCGCGTTCGTCCCCGGAGGATAGGCATAACCCTGCGACGTCGCTGCTAAAAGATACATACGGTTAATTTGAGTCCGGTCCATTGCCGGCGAGAACCATGCGTCGGAGGTGGCAAAATTTGAGGCCATGAAATAGTAGTAATTCAAGTCGCTGCCATCGTAGTAGCCCATGGCGCGGATCCCGGCCGTGTCATAGATCGGAGCCTCATCCGCTGGCGCATTCAAGGCGTACGCCGCGGCGTTATAGACGAAACCATCCATTGCCGCGGTAGCCGAGGTTGGCGAGGTGCGATTCCAGTCCACGTGACTCTCATTCCACGAAGGGCTAAGATTCTGAACGCACTCGGTCGCTACATGGTACGCCGATACCGTGCTCTTTCCGTCGTAACTCGGATTGGAAGCATTCGCCGGAATTCCATCAAATTGTTGCCCCGGGAAACCATGGGTCTGCCAATACACGGGCAACTGGCCGAAATATGTATCGAAAGACCTGTTCTCCTGCACCAGGAAAATAATGTGGTTCACCGCCTGAATGTTGCCAGAACCAGACGATCCGTTCACCAGGCCCTGACAGCCGCAAAGGACCAGCAGCAGTCCCATCACGCATGCGATCGGAAGCTTGCACAGCTTGACGGTTGAAACCATCCTTCGCACCCCTACATTGAGTGGAATAAAGCTTCCATAAGATGTGTTTCAGCTCCCGAATGTTGGTTCAGATATGCCTGGGAGATGGGTTAGCCGGTGGCAACCAGCTGACGAAAAGGGGCTTGGGCTCCGAAAAGGAGTGTGCGAACTCCTGCGTCCCTCAGGCCGGAGCTTTGCCGTCAGACGGGTAACACCAGTGGTGCTGATTTGCATCCGGGCTGAGCTCTCATGCACGCACCTTTCTGCGGCGATGAAACGTATTGCTTCCTGACTACACCATTTGGACGTGGTCGAGATTGGGAAACTCAGGTCTACAATGCTCCCGATCTGCCCTCCCCCCTGGACAGCACATAGCGGGCAACAGCCCGAACCAGCGACTCGAAATGTGCGTTTTGCCAAATCAAAACACTTAAGGAGAACTATCGCAATGCGACGTTCAAGCAGGATCATGGTAGCGGTAAGCACAGTCGTCATGTTTGCGCTGGCGGCAATGGCGCAAGAGGCTCCGGCGGGCAACACAGGGAGGGCCCTCCCGGTACCAACCAGCGCACCCACGCCACAAGCGGGGCACGTGTATGTCCCGGAAAGCAGCAAAGCACGCCCCGAGGATGTTGGACTGCGTTCGCACACCACGTACGTGCTGCACAGTGTTGACGGTAACAAACCGGCGGGCTTGAAGATTCCAACTGCAGAAGTCCTGGCCGGTCCAGCAGCTACGATCTTGATGTCCGAGACACCCCAGTCGCTGGGCTGCATTTATGTGACAAGTCCGAACAGTGCGGGTTGCATACCGAACTACGCTTCGGGTTCGGGTGGTCCGAGCGCGGCCGGTTATGGCGCAATCGTTCTGGTGGACGCATTCGACAATCCAGACGCGGCTACCGATCTGCAAACATTTGACTCTTACTGGGGCCTGGCGGCGGCAAACTTCACGAAGGTTTACGCCAACGGCAACGGAAGCTGCGTGACGCCTCCACCCAACGCGGGTTGGTCGGTAGAGTCGTCGCTCGACATCGAGTGGGCTCACGTTTTCGCTCCGAATGCAGCGATTGTTCTGGTGGAAGCGTGCTCGAACTCGAACACGGATCTCTACTACGCCGAGCAGGTTGCCTTCAACTACATCGTCACCAACTACCCAACGACCGGCGGACAGGTTTCCAACAGCTGGCAGGGAGGCGAGTTCGCCGGCCAGATCGCAGATGACGCGCTCTTCGCCGACTTCACCTATAACTGGGCTACTGGATACAAGACCCCGATTCTTGCCTTTGCTTCTTCTGGAGACGGCGGCTTTGGGGTGGGATATCCCAGCACCAATCCTTGGGTGATTTCCGCGGGCGGCACATCGATCCTGCGCAACGCGACCAGCTCGAAGTTCTCGTCCGAATCCTGCTGGAGCGGTTCCGGCGGCGGCGCGAGCACGGTAGAGACGTACACCACCGCATTTAGCGGCGGCAATACGGGGCCATGGGCGGACTATCAATATCCGATCTTTGGACAGTCCAACCGGGTCACGCCTGACTTGTCGTTTGACGCAGATCCGGCATCTGGAGCATGGATGTACAGCCAGTACGGTTTAGGGGGTTGGGGAGTGGTGGGAGGCACCAGCCTTTCGTCTCCCGCTCTTGCCGGCATCATTAACCGGGCGGGCAATAAGCTGGGATCAGTTTTCCTGACTCCGGCGACCAGCGGCAGCGATTGGTTCAACAACGAAGAAAACAACCTGCTGTACTCCCAACTGGCGACGGGGAAGGCTTACAAGGCGAACTTCTACGACGTCAAGACGGGTTCGAACGGCAGCTCGAAGAGGTCCTGCGGAAGCAGGGCCTCTTCCTTTTTTCGGTGGCTTTCGGTCCCCACGCAGGGTGTGACATTATTCATTCAATTCTAATTCCTTCTGGATTGCCACACTGGGGAACGAATCGCCAAACACAATCAGGCTCACGGCGGCTTCGGAACTTCCCATTCCTCTATGGTTTCGCCCAGTGGTACGATATCGGCCTGTTCCAGGGCTCCGGACATTGGAATTGCAGATGACAAGCTGATTTACGGTTACTCAGAAGTTCCTGAGGTGCATACCTTCGCTTGTTCGAATCGGTTACGCAGCAGACTCCGTTCGCAAGGAGGTTGTCATGCAGTGGACCCAGATCTACGACCCACTGGGTCATTGGTGGCTCTCCACGCTGGTTGCAGCTCTTCCTATCATCGTCCTTTTCGGGCTGCTGGCCGGTCTCAAGGTCAAGCCGCATTGGTGCGCTATCGCGGGCGCAGCAACGGCCGTGGCGGTTGCCATCGTCTTCTTCAAGATGCCGCCCGTGCTGGCCGCAATCAGTTTTGGGTACGGTGTTGCCTTCGGCGTATTGAAAATAGCCTGGATCGTTCTGGCCGCGGTATACCTCTACGACATTTCTGTCGAGACCGGGCAATTCGAAATCATGAAGGAGTCGGTGGCTGCAATTACTCCTGATCGCCGGCTGCAAGTCTTGCTGGTCGCTTTTTGTTTTGGCGCATTCATCGAGGGAGCGGCGGGGTTCGGCGCACCGGTGGCGATCGCCGGCGCCTTCATGATCGGGCTTGGTTTCAAGCCATTTCATGCCGCTGCGTTGAATCTGATCGCGAATACCGCGCCTGTGGCTTGGGGAGCTATCGGCACACCCGTTCACACGCTGGCGGCGGTCACGGCTCTGCCCGAATCGGATCTCAACGCCATGATCGGCCGTATTCTTCCTTTCACCGCGATCATCGTCCCCTTTTGGCTGGTGAGAACCATGGTCAGTTGGAGGGAGACCTTCGAAGTATTTCCTGCCATCCTGGTCGTCGGCACCTCTTTCGCTCTCACCCAATTCTTTTGGTCGAATTACATAGACAGCAATCTGGTTGACATTATGGGAGGCGTGGTGTCGATTGTCGCTGCCCTGATCTTCCTGCGATTCTGGAAGCCGAAGAGGATTTGGCGGTTCGACTATGACAAAAAGGCGGCTGCTCTTCCTCCACCGACGGTGCCGATTACCGACGACATTGGCGGCGAATGGGCGGCGGCGGAGTTCGATGGATATGTCAAAGTACGCACTTACACCTCTGGAGCGATCTTGAAAGCCTGGATGCCCTTCGCGATCCTGTCGCTCTTTGTGCTGCTCTGGGGACTGCCAAAAATAAAACTTGCGATGAACCAGGCCACCACGCCCGCCTTTCGGGTCGTGCTTGCGGATGGCAAAGTCCGCCCCGGTCCGCCGGGTTGGGATGTGCCTTATTTGCACAACGCCATCTCTCGCGCCGTGCCGGTGGTTGCGAAGCCGACTCCCGAGGCCGCGCGCTACGATTTCAACTGGCTCTCCGCCACCGGGACCGGCTGTTTCTTCGCTGCGATCGTCTCCGGATTGTTGCTCGGTCTGAGCCCTTTGCGATTGATGAAAGTCTTCTGGAGAACTCTGGTGCGAATGCGTCTGGCGATGGTTGCGATCTCATTCATGCTGGGGCTGGGCTACGTGACGCGCTACTCGGGACTGGACGCGGTGTTGGGCCTGGCCTTTACGCGCACGGGATGGCTGTATCCGTTTTTCGGCACGTTCCTGGGGTGGCTGGGAGTGGCGCTCACTGGTAGCGACACCTCCGCCAATGCGCTCTTTGGCAGTCTGCAAAGGATTACTTCTCAACAACTCGGTATCGACCCGGTTCTCATGTGCGCGGCCAACAGCGCCGGAGGAGTGATGGGGAAAATGGTGGACGCGCAGTCCATCACGATTGCCACCGCCGCCACCGAGCAGGTGGGCAACGAAGGAATCATTTTTCGATTTGTGGCGTGGCACTCGGTGGCCCTCTGTTCCATCGTCGGAGTAATAGTGCTGCTCTACGCCTATGTTTTCCGATCCGCGGTGCCGCACGGGCTGCTGTTCGTGAAATAGCAGCGGTCGGGGTTATCCACCCATCATCAAGATAGTAACTAGTGGGACTGGCGATTTGATTCTGCGAGTTTTTATTCCCCCAAAATGGAGAATCGGGATGGATTGTGGGCGTTGAGTGGGAGGAATATGCTGGATCTGGGATTGATGAGACTGGTGGCCGAGCAACTGATGAGCGGGCCAGAGGTGATGATAGAAGGCAAATCTTCGCGGGTGACACGGACGGGGAGTCGGCGTTTTCGGACAGTCCGGTTTGCCGTGGACAGTAGGGAGTACCAAGCCATCGAGCAGAATGCGGAGAAGCCCAGCCGATGGGGGAAACTCGCCCGTGAAGGGCACCAAGTAGTCCAGTTTCGGGATCTGCAGACCGGGAAATACGTGGCGGTCGCGGTGGATGGGGAAGTTCGGGAGTATGGGAAAAAATAAGCATTCCCGTGTCACGCACAAAGGGGGCAGTGACCGCGCCACACGGGCTGAGCTCCACTTACACGAGCTACTTGGCGAAGAAGTAGTCGAAGGACTTGACGGCCTTGAATTCGTCGTCGCGGATGTCGAAGACGGTATAGAGCTTGGTGACGTGGAGGACGTCGTGAACCTTTTGGGTCAGGTTGAGGAGCTTGAGTTCGCCGCCCTGATTGCGAACAGAGGTGAAGCTGCGCACCAGTTCGCCGACTCCTGAGCTGTCGATGTAGCTGACTTCGGCCAGGTTGAGAATTATTTTCTTCTTGCCCTGAGTGAGGAGAGTCCGAACAGCGTCACGCAACACGTCGAGTTCTTCGCCGAGGACGATGCGGCCGCTGATGTCGAGGATGGTGACCTGATCGACTTCCCGGGTTGTGATTTTCAAGCTCACCATTTCCTCAGGTGTCGTCCCCGGCCGAAGGCTTTGTGAGGCCCTGCGGAGGCCGATTGCGGAAATGGTAGTGTGTGGGCAGAAGCAAGTCAATCGCGGTAGTGAGAGGAAGAGGCTGCGAGTAACGTCTTTTACAGGACCGCCCAGATCGCCGGATTACGGTGTCAGCGGATCTGAGCCGAGCCCATGCGGTAGAAGCTGAGAGCGGAGTCGCCCTGCACGAGCCGGCGAAATTTTCGTAAGGGAGGGAATTCTTCACCGGGATCGAATTTCTTTTCGTGTTCGGCGATGACCACAGACATGGCCCAGACGAGGGAGGAATCGGCGAGGGCGCGAAGGGCTTGTCCGTATACGCCCTTCATGCGGTAGGGAGGGTCGAGATAGACGACGTCGGCAGCGGCGTGTTCGCGTTCCATGCGCCAGATGGCGCGAGACAATTCGTCCTCAAGGATTTTGAAACCGGTGGAGAGGCCAAGGCTCTCCAGATTCTCTCGAATCAATTCCGCCGCCGACGGGGAGGAATCGACGAAATATGCCTGTTTAGCGCCGCGACTGAGAGCTTCGATTCCGACGGCACCGGTGCCGGCAAACAGATCGATCCAGACAGTGCCATCGAGGGCCGCGGGATTACCTGCAGTGAGTACGTTGAACAGAGTCTCGCGCAGTCGGTCGGAGGTCGGGCGAAGATCCATTCCGCGCAGTGAACGAAGCGGACGGCTGCGGTATTTTCCTGCGATCACCCGCATGGCTCTGTACTTTCGAGTGCCGGAGTCGCCGTATCCATCCATGTAAAATATAGAGTAGTGGCAAGCCTATGAGAAGTTGGTCGATCCTGGTAGGGCGTTTGTTTGGGGTTGAGGTTCGCCTTCATCTGACGTTTTTCCTGCTACCGCTGTTCATCTTCTGGACAGAATACGGAGCGCACGGTTCGGCCAATGGCGCGAGAGATCTGGCGCTGGTCGGGATCATTCTCGGTTGCGTGGCTGCGCACGAAGGCGGGCACATCATCGCGTCCCGGCGCGTCGGGATGGTTCCGAAAGCGGTCATCCTGCTGCCGCTGAGCGGCGTGACCCTGTTTGAAGAGTCGCGCAAGGAAAAGCCGAAAGCTGGGGTGGTGCTGTGGAAGCGCGAAATCCAGCTGGCGCTGGTGGGGCCACTGGTGAATCTTGTGCTGGCGCTGGTGAGTGCGGGATTGGTGACGGCGATCGCGCCGGCGATTGAGCTGTGGAAGTGGCCTTTTCTGCAAGCGGGGAATCTACCCCGCAGCCTGGTGTGGGCGAATCTTTATCTGGCGGGGCTCAATCTTTTGCCGGCGTATCCGCTTGATGGCGGGCGAATCTTGCGTGCGCTTTTCTCTCGCAGCATGGATTCCGCTGCGGCTACGCGGCGCGCGGTTTCGATCAGCAATGCGCTGGCGATGGTGTTGATCGTCGCGGGTCTTTTCAGCGACACGTGGCTGACGATGGTCGGGGTCATCATGTTTTCCGCGGCACAACTGGAGGAGCGCGCGCTCGTATTCCAGTCCGTGCTCGACAATGTCCGGCTGGAAGAAGTCATGCTGACGGACTTCGCGACTCTCTCTCCGGCGGACACGCTCGAGGACGCGCTGGAGAAGGCGGTACACTCGCTGCAAGATGATTTCCCGGTAGTCCGCGGCAGCGATATGGTGGGAGTGATTTCGAAGCAGCGCATTCTGGATGCATTGCGCGTCGAGGGCAATGGCTACGTGCAGGCGGTGATGAACAAGATTTTTGAAGTGTCGATGCGCCAGGAGTCGCTGGGATCGGCCTTCCGAAAGTTGACGTCACGGAACTCCAGCATTATTCCCGTGGTGGAAGATCAGAGGCTGGTGGGAATCGTGACTCTGCAGAATCTGATGCACTCCATGGCACTGCTGGCGGAGAGCCGGAAGTTGCGGCGGGATGAGGCGGAGTCGTAGATATGGCTTAGATCGAGCCGACTACTGCACAGCGCTTCATTGCCTGCGGGTTGTTGCAGCGACGAAACGTATACGTGAGACTGGTGCCGTCCCTACGGAACTCCGGTGAGTTTGTGGCAGGTCACCCAAGCTACTGAAACCACGAACATTGCTCGGCTCACCAAAGTTATACGTTTGTCAGATGGCCTGTTTTGTACGGCTCAAAAATCCACTGAGTCCCGGTGCATTGCGGAGCTCAATGGAGATGAGTGCCCTTTACCACAGTAACTTTTCCGCTTTGCCCTAACTTGCGAAAATAAGGCAGCTGAGGCCAAATGAAAAACTGGTTGTTCTTCCTTGCCGGGGCCGCCGTTGCGATTGGACTTGTCGGTGTACTCCTCCTTGCATGGCGGGCTAGGGATATTAGCGACGACCGAAGGCACGCCATCATTGCGAACGACCCAACACCGGTCTTCGCAGGCAGCGGTGGCGAAGGCGGGTGTCGCGGTACACATCTGACCACCGTTGACCGAGGCACCCGATTACCCGTTCAGAAGATTACGTACCTGAAGGACTGTGCAACGTTCGACATTGTCCTGCCTGACGGCCGGAAAGGCTACTTCGTTCTCGGCGTCGGTGATGTGTCGGTAAATCCACCCTTGCCGACCATCTAGGGACGTTAACTGGCGCTGTCTTAGTGCTGCTCAGATTGCGGAGTCGTCCCTTCGGCATCGCGACGGCGGATGAAGTAGTGCCATTTATCCACTCCCGCTGGTATGGCCACATCAAAAAATCCAACCATCATCTCGTCTGAGGTCTGGTCGCCCCACGTCACCGTTTTCTCGGGATCGGGATTGTGCGGATTGTTGCGCGAATTGTCATACCAGGCGATGGCGCGCAATCTCGTTCCCGCTTTCAATGGCCGCGGCTCGGACAGGCGATAACTCAGCTGCCAGTGAAAGTGATAATTCACCCGCAGGAGCGTTTCCACGCTGCCGTCGTCATGAACAATGTCGTACTCGAAGCGCTTTCCCCGCAGATGCATGTGCGGGAACAGGCTTAACAGTGTTGCGTCGTTGGGCAGGGTTCCCCGCACCTCGACACGAAAATCGTCCGCGCCCGGTGGAATCAGCAGCGCATGGTTGTTCAACTGCAATGTGATGACCCGCTGCTTCGGTGGAGTCTTGGCGAATACCAGCCCGATGCTGGTCTGGTCCTCATCTGCCTTGCCGTTGGTCGTGTAGTGCATCTGAAAAACAAGATCCGATCCGGCCGGAACGAACTTCGCTATACCATCCGTCCACTGGTCGGGCGAACTGCCCGGCGCGTATACCAGCAGAAGATCGCTGGTAGTTTCGTGAGCTTCGCGCCGCTCCTGAGGATCGCTCAGTGCTGAAGCTGTGAATGGCGCGCCGATGGGGGCATGCCGCAGCCACTGCGAGTCTGGCGGGCGGATGTACACCACCGCATGATGTACATGCGCGGGACTTCCTGGCCGGAGTTCCGACATCTGCACCCAGCGATCCGCCGCAAAATGCGTCGGCACGATCTCGTATGTGTACTCGATCTCTCCGCACGCAGGAATCTGCACCGGCTTGGGCATCCTTACTACCTGGTCGGGCTGCGCAATGTTCCAGCCCTGGGTCCACTTCCGCGCTGGAGGCGCATTACGCACGTCTCCCGCAGGCGCCCCCGCGTCTGTCCAATCTGAGATGGTTGCAACCTCCTGGGGAGTTAACGAGGGATCATTGGCAAACTTTCCATAACGAGGATCGGCAAACCACGGTGGCATCATCTTCATTTGCACAGCGGCCGCTATCTGTTTGGCCCAGGGATGAGTTTGTTCGTACGTCACAAAGGGCATGGGCGCGATCTCACCCGGCCGATGGCAGCTCTGACAGTGGGTCTGCAGGATCGGGAGGACGTCGCGATAGAACGTCGGCGGCGGCGCGGTCTCAGTAGTTTGAAATGCAGCCGCGCAAAAGCAGAGTACCAGACCAATTACAGCCAGGAATCCGACAGCCCGATACACCATGTCGTGATTCTACAAGCTCAGTGTTTTCCTTCGTGCACCTTCGTGTCCTTGGTGGTGATCGCCTTTCTTGGGTTCTGGTTCACAGCATACCCCGCCCAAAAATGCTACATTCAAAATTCATGTCTGCCCCGAATTCCATCTTCGTGCGCGCCTGTAAATCCCATCCAGTTGAGCGCACTCCGGTCTGGTTCATGCGTCAGGCTGGGCGCTACATGAGCGAATACCGGGCCGTACGCAAGCAGCATTCTCTGCTTGAAATCTGCAAAAAACCGGCGCTGGCCGCCGAAGTCACCATCACCGCCGCCGAAGCGCTGGGCGTGGACGCCGCCATCATCTTTGCCGACCTCCTGCTGCCTCTCGAAGTGATGGGATTACCTTTTCACTTCTCTGCCGGAGAAGGCCCCGTCATCGAGAAGCCGGTCCGTACGAAAGAAGACATCGCCCAGCTGCGCACCGACCGCGCGGCAGAACTTGGGTATGTTTCCGAAGCGGTGGGCCTGGTTACGAAGCACTTTGGCCACCGCCTCCCCGTCATCGGATTCTGTGGTGCCCCTTTCACCCTCGCCAGCTACATGATCGAAGGCGGAGGCTCGCGCAACTATGTTCATGCCAAAAAGATGATGTACAACTCTCCCGCTGACTGGGATGAGTTGATGCAGAAGCTGGTAGCCGTCACGGTGGAATACTCCACCGAGCAGATCCGCGCCGGCGCTGATGTAATCCAGATTTTTGACAGCTGGGTGGGGTGCCTGAGCGTCGAAGACTACCGCCGGTACGTACTGGCGCATGTCACCGGCATGGTGAAGCGATTGCAAAAGACAGGCGTGCCTATCATTTATTTCGGAACCGACAGCGCGACTCTTCTGCCCGCGATGAAAGAGACGGGAGCCGAAGTAATCGGTCTCGACTGGCGCATCCCGCTGGACGAGGGCTGGCGCAGCCTGGAGCATGCTTGTGGGGTGCAGGGCAACCTGGATCCGGTGCTGCTCTTTGCCGGCTGGAAGGAATTGAAGTCGCGCGCGGAAGATATCCTGCGCCGTGCGGGTCAAAGGCCCGGCCACATCTTCAACCTTGGCCATGGCATCCTGCCGGAAACACCCGTCGAGAATGTGAAGAACCTGGCTCGTTTTGTGCAGGAACATTCTCCGCGGCATCCGGCATCCGGCTCCTCGGAACCGGATACCGGACGCCAGACCCCGGACGCCGGACGCCGTCGGTGAAACGCATCGCTATCGTCGGCGGCGGAATCTCTGGACTCGCTGCGGCCTTCGCTCTCGAAGAGCTCCGCCGTAACGGCGCCGCGATCGAATATGTTCTCTACGAATCTTCGGCGCACCTCGGTGGCGTTCTGCGCACAGAGCACATCGGCGGATGCGTTGTAGAGGCCGGCCCGGATTCCTTCCTCACAGAAAAGCCGTGGGCTGCGGATCTGTGCCGCGCGGTTGGACTCGGAGACCAGCTCATTGGCTCGAACGATGCGGAACGCAAAACATACATTCTGGTCCGCGGGCGCCTGGTGGCCATTCCAGACGGACTGATGTTCATGGTGCCTACGAAAATTCTTCCCACGATGCTATCGCCGCTTTTTTCCTGGAGCACTAAGTTGCGCATGGCGGGTGAGCTGTTTCAGCGGCCGCGGATCGCGCAGGGCGATGAGAGTGTCGCGTCTTTGGTCGGGCGCCACTACGGCGCAGAAATGGTTGATCGCCTCGCCGACCCTCTGCTCTCCGGCATCTACGGCGGCGAAGCCACCGCACTCAGCGTGCGTGCCGTGCTGCCGCGTTTCGCTGATATGGAGCGCACCCACGGCAGCCTGGGCCGCGCCATGCTGGCGGCACGCAAGAAGATGTCGAGCGCGCCAAAGCAGCCTGCGTCTCCGCTCTTCACTTCCCTGAAAAACGGAATGCAGCAGCTGGTTGAGGCTGTCATCTCGCGTCTGTCGCCGTTGTCGTTGCTCACCAATACGCCGGTGCAGGCCGTTCGACCTGAGGCCGGAGGCTGGGCCGTTTCAGCCGGAGCGCGATCCGAGCACGTCTATGCGGTCATTTTTGCCGTGTCAACATACGCCGCCGCAGAGATGCTTCGCCTCGGCAGTGCCGGACTTCCTGAGGAACCCGCCCTACAACTCGCCGCCGAACTGACCGCTGTCCAGTACAGCTCCTCGATCACGGTGGGACTTGGCTATGATCGCGAGATCCGCCAATCGCTGCCTCCTGGCTTCGGATTTCTCGTGCCTCGCTCTGAAGGGAAGCACATGTTGGCGGCAACATTCGTCCACAATAAGTTTCCCCATCGCGCTCCCCCAGATCGGGCTCTCCTACGCTGCTTCATCGGCGGCATGCGCGCCGAGGCGGCCTGGCCGCTATCGGATGACCAGATTGTCGGCATGGTTCGCACCGAGCTGCAGCAGATTCTCGGCCTGCGCTCCGAGCCGCTCTTCGCACGCGTCTATCGATGGAAGGCGGCGATGGCCCAGTATGGCGTCGGCCATCTCGAGCGGATGGAGCGCATTGAGCGCTTGCGCCAGCAGTTGCCCGGATTGGCGCTTGCCGGGAACGGCTATCGCGGTATCGGAGTTCCGGATTGCATCCGCTCTGGGCGCGAGGCCGCCGCTCACGTCCTGGCGAATTCCAAGTAACTCTGCTGGTCCCGCGCGCACCCCGCCCAGTTACCTAAGTGCGTACCTCCCCGCTGACAATGTTGCCTTTCTGCTATACTAACCAGGACGCTGTTGCCACGGTTTGCTCGTCACGCGGTGATCCGCTGTTGGATCAGATTCATCTCCGCTTTTCCTGCCCGCCGTTCAGTCCAGCTAAATCAAAGTGAGCGGCACGAAGCTATCCCACATGCTTTGGCGGGCAAAGACGTAATCGCCACGGCGCAGACCGGAACCGGCAAGACGCTTGCGTTCCTGATACCCCTGATCGAAATGCTGCAGCAACAGCCATCGCGTCAGGTCCACGCGCTGGTGCTACTGCCCACGCGCGAACTCGCCATGCAAGTCAATGCTGAATACGAAAAGCTACGCAGCAAGAGCCTGCCGAAATCGGCAGCTCTCATCGGCGGACTCTCGGAAAAGGCGCAGATCGCCGCTTTGCGCGCGGGAGCGAGTCTGGTTATTGCCACCCCGGGACGCCTGCAGGATTTCATCACGCGCCGGCTGATTGACCTGAAACAGGTGAAAGTCCTGGTGCTCGACGAAGCCGACCGAATGATGGACATGGGTTTTCTGCCCGCTCTGCGGCGCATCATAGACGTACTGCCGACGGTAAGGCAGACGCTGTGCTTCTCGGCGACTATGGAGCAATCCGTCGCCGGGCTGGTGCACAACTGTACGCGCAACCCCGTCCGGATATCGGCAGGCTCCGTCCTGAAGCCAGTCGCGAGCGTGGAATTGCATGCCTACGAAATGCGCCCCGGCGAGAAGCTGGATGTGCTGCGGCAATTGCTGTATTCGGAGAAGGGCCAGACATTGATATTCACCCGTACGAAACGTGGCGCTGAACGGCTGACCAAGGAATTGGTGCGGGACGGTTTTTCAGCTGCGATGATTCACGGAGGGCGGTCACAATCTCAGCGCAACGGAGCCTTGAGTGGATTCCAGGAAGCCCGCTTTAAGATCCTGGTGGCCACCGACGTAGCCTCGCGCGGACTGCACATGGACGACGTGGCCCATGTCATCAACTATGACCTTCCGAGCATCGCGGAGGACTTTATTCATCGCGTTGGCCGAACCGGTCGAGCCGGGGCTGAAGGGCGCGCGTCCACGCTGGTGGCAGGGATCGAGGTGATGGGACTTCGGCAGATTGAGCGCGCGCTGCAGTTGCGGATCGAACGCAAGCAAGTGGATTCGTCCAACGCAGTTCCGGCCAGGCGGCCCGTGACGAACACGCTGGCGACGCGAACGCTGACCGCGTTGCAAGGCGAGGTCTTTGCCTAGAAGCTGATTGGGGTGTCCTAAATTAACCACGAAGGACACACAAGGTACACGAAGGAAACCGAGATTCGTACCTTTGTGTGACTTCGTGTGCTTTGTGGTTGATGAATTTAGAACCGGGCTGATAGGGCATGCAATTGACCGATTTCCACAGCGCACGCTAAAATAGCTGAGTTTGCCTGTACTCGCCGACCCGTTCTGGGGACGCCTGCCTTGGCTGCTGAAGCGCTGGGGCGGAAAACACAGCAAGCACAGGAAAATCAGCACGCCACTTGACTGCGCCGGTTTGCGCCTTGGGGTCCATTTATAACAAGCTGAGTTCCAAGATATTTTGACGGAGGCAGACGTATGTACGCGGTTATCCGCGCCGGTGGAAAGCAGTACCGGGTGGCGCCCGGCGATGTGATTCGAGTAGAAAAGTTGGACACAGCCACCGACGGCCAGGTGGAGTTTGCCGACGTGTTGGCAGTCTCAGGTGAGCCGGGTCAGATCGGCAAGCCGCAAGCCGAAACTCGCGTGGTCGGCGAGGTAGTGGAAGAAGGCCGCGGCGCGAAGATTCTGGTGTTCCACTACAAGCGCAAGAAGCAGTACAAGAAGCTGCGCGGACATCGGCAGTCGTATACCGCCGTGCGTATCACGGAGATCGCTTTTGACGGGCAAAGCTTCAAGGCTCCGGCGTTGCCCAAGAAGGAAGCGAAGCCGAAGAAATTGAAGGCCGACGAAGAGCACGAGTCGCCGAAGACTGAAGCCAAAGGGGCGAAGGGGCAGGCGAAGAAGAAATCTGCGCCCAAGAAAACATCTGCGAAGAAATCCGCAGCCACGAAAAGGAAATAGTGGGCAAGATGCCCGCATACGAATTTTTGAGGGATTGAGTCATGGCACATAAAAAAGGGCAAGGCACTTCACGAAACGGCCGCGATTCGAACGCGCAGCGGCTTGGATTTAAAGCATTCGGCGGGCAGATCGTGCCCGGCGGAACCATCATCGTTCGGCAGCGCGGCACGCGAGTCAAGCCGGGCCTGAACGTGGGCCGCGGCAAGGACGACACGCTATTTGCCAAGATCTCTGGCCGTATCAAGTTCCTGAACAAGGGCCAGATGGGCAAGTTTGTAATGGTCGAACCACTGGAAGCGAAGTAGTTCGTGGTGGAAGTTCGCGGGCGGAAGCCCCCTTCGGCTATCGCTCAGGGCAGGTACGACACAGCCTCCGCCTTCGGGCCGAGGCTTTTGTCTTTGGACGCCTTCCTTCGTGTAACTTCGTGTCCTTTGTGGTAATTCCTCAAAAAAGCAGGGGGCCACAAAGGCTTCGGCTCCATTCAAGGCAGGCTCAGGAGCACGAGGGTCTTGCCAGCGACTAAGGACTAACTGCCAGGCACTAGCGCGTAACCATGTTCATCGACGAAGCAAAAATCCGAGTCAAAGCTGGCGACGGCGGCAATGGCTGCATGGCCTTTCGCCGGGAGAAGTTTGTGCCGCGAGGAGGGCCCTCGGGCGGAGACGGGGGCAAGGGCGGAGACGTCATCATGGAGTCCAGCGAGCGGCACAATACGCTGGTGCACTTCCGCTTCAATCCCGAATACAACGCCCAGCGCGGACGTCACGGCGAAGGCTCCAACAAGACCGGGCGCGAGGGCGGAGACGTACTCTTGAAGGTCCCGGTCGGGACGATTGTGTACGACGACGACACCGGCGAAAAAGTGTTCGACTTTTCGCAGCCTGATCAGAAGATCGTGATCGCTCGCGGGGGGCGCGGCGGACGCGGGAACGCTCGCTTTGCGACGTCGGTGCATCAGGCGCCTCGGGAGCACGAACCCGGACGGCCGGGCGAAGAACACACCTACCGCCTGGAGCTCAAGTTGCTAGCCGACGTAGGATTGATCGGATATCCCAACGTGGGCAAGTCGACGCTGATCTCGCGGATTTCGGCGGCGCGGCCGAAGATTGCGGATTATCCTTTCACCACGCTGCAGCCGAACCTGGGCGTGGTGGCGGTTGGCGATGCCAAGAGTGAAGTGAGCTTCGTGGTTGCCGATATTCCGGGGCTCATTGAGGGCGCGCACACCGGTGCTGGACTGGGTACGCAATTCCTGCGGCATATCGAACGCACGCGGCTGCTTGTCCATCTGCTAGACGTGTCGGATGCGGGCGGGCGCCCGGACGTGACGAAAGATGTCGAAGTAATTGTGGGGGAACTCCGCAGCTTTGGCGCAAACCTCGAAGAAAAGCCGATGATCATGGTGGCTTCAAAAATTGATGTCGCCAACAAAGACAAGGTCGCGGCGCTGAAACGCTACTGCAAGAAAAAAAGGCTGAAGCTCTATGAGATTTCCGCGGTCAGCGGCAAGGGGATCGAAACCCTCAAGTACGCTATCGCGGAAGAGGTGGAAGCGCTGCGCGAGAAAGAGCGCGAAAAAGACCTCAGTTTGCCGACAAAGGCTTGATTGAAAATTCAAAGGAGCAGCGGCTAAAGCCGGGTTCTTCGCGCGCGTTGACGATATGGCTAAAGCCATATCCTGATACGAACCCGGATACGAACCCGGGTCCGTCAGCAATCTGAGGCGGCCTGGAGGCCGCCCCTTTTTGTTTACGGACTCACCGCCTACCGAGCGTCTACGCTCGCGGCAGATTTGAGCCGTGTTGGAAGTGATATTGCAGAATCCTGGCCGCGAGCGCTGGATTCACTGTTCCGCCATTGGGCTTGATGGTGCGGACAACCTCGCCGCGGCATACAACTTCCGTTGCGGAGAGACCGGCAATCTCCGCCGGCAAGACCAAATTGATTTCCAGTTGCGAGCTCGGCTGAAGCAATTCGTCTGCCTCAAAAAGCATGCCGGAGCGGCTGATATTTTCCGTCGTACCCTCGTGCCAGTTCTGTTCACCCAGGCGACGGTAACGTAGAGGCAAGTGAAGGTGGAATCGTTGCGCGCGGGCAGGGGGGAACTGCTCCCGTCCTTGCACCGCGTTACGGTGTTGAGCGGCTTGAGCGGACATGGCGACCTCCGGGGGAATTGGGCTTGCATCGAGCACTTCGCGGACTTTGTCTTTCAGGTCGCGAAGGTTGAAGGGCTTCTGAAGCAGGCGAACGCCTGCGTCCAGCGTGCCGTTGTGACCGATTACATTTTCGGTATAACCGGACATGTAGAGCACCTTCACGTTGGGACGAATCTCCGAGACGCGCTGTGCCAGTTCGCGTCCGTTCATGCCGGGCATGATGACATCGGTGAGCAGGAGATGGATGACACCTTCGTGGGCAACGACAATCTGCATCGCGACCGCGCCATCGGCTGCCTCGATCACCTTGTATCCCTGTTTCTCGAGGAACTGACGGGCGAGGTACCGCAAGTTGGCCTCGTCTTCGACTAGCAGGATGGTTTCTGTTCCCGGCTCCGCCTTGGGAGCTACGACCGGCGCGGCAACGTGGACAGCACTCTCGCCCACTGCCGCGACTCGCGGTAAAAAAATCTTGAATGTCGTCCCTTTCCCGGGTTCGCTGTCAACGAAGATATAGCCTCCACTCTGCTTTACGATTCCATAGACGGTGGACAACCCCAGCCCCGTCCCCTTTGGTCCTTTGGTGGTGAAGAAAGGTTCGAAGATGTGCGACTGGGTCTCGGAGTCCATTCCTGCGCCAGTATCGCTGATGGCCAGAGCCACATAATCCCCTGGCTGGACCGGGGCATGAAGGCGTGCATACTCTTCATCCAAAGTAACGTTGGACGTCTCGAGGGTGAGCTTTCCGCCGGAGGGCATTGCATCGCGCGCGTTGACCGCCAGGTTCATGATGACCTGCTCGATCTGTCCCGAGTCAGCCCGCACTGCGCCTAGTGTGGCGCCCGGTACCATGACCAGATCAATGTCCTCCCCGATCATGCGCGTCAGCATCCTAAGGTTTTCCGTAACCACGCCGTTGAGGTCGAGAATGCTGGGTGCCAGCATCTGTTTACGGCTGAAAGCCAGCAACTGGCGAGTCAGCGAGGAGGCGCGTCCGGCGGCGCTGGCGATTTCCTGCGCCGGACCGCGAAGTGCGGGATCGGGTCCCAGACGCTCAAGAAGGAATTCTGAGTACCCGGAAATCACCATCAGCAGATTATTAAAGTCGTGGGCAATGCCGCCGGCGAGCCGGCCAACGGCCTCCATCTTCTGCGACTGGCGCAGTTGTTGCTCGAGAGCCCGGCGCTCGGTCACATCCTCGGTAAAGAGTTCGAAGACCGTACCCTCATCGCTGTTGGAAACGAAGCGGCCGGAGATACGGACGACCGTCGTGGTGCCGTCCTTCCGTTTCCACTCAGCGGTCAGACCGTTGAATGGCATTCCGGAGCGAAGATAGTCGGCCAGGTCAAACCACTGCTGCGAGTCGGCATAAAGGCCACCGAGATGGTGGCCGACGAGTTCAGAGGCAGCGGCATAGCCGAGCATGACCTGGAGGAAAGGGTTAGCATCCAGTATCTTGCCGCTGGAATCGCAGCGGCAGATGCCGTAGGGGGCGTTGGTCACGAGCGAGCGGCAGTTTAATTCGGAAAGACGCAGGCTCTCTTGTGCGGCTCGTAGAGCGGCGTTGAACCAGCAGATCAGAAGTGCGACAGAAACGAACAACGCCAGGCGGATGATCGACGTGCGATACTGCTCCGGCGTGTGGTGGCCAGTCAGTGAGAAATATGCGCCGACGGTCAGAGCGAAAGAGGTTGCCACCAGGCCGGGCTTCCATCCCCCGTACCAGGCGCTTACCATGACGGCAACCCCAAACAGCGCAAGGCGGCTCTCCGCGACATTGGCGAGCAAGAGCGTGGGTATCAAAGCTAGAGTTGTGCTGAGTACGGCGACTCCATAACGCAGAATGGGCGCACGGGCGGGCGGGATGCGGAGTAGCGGGGGGAGCACTCGCATATGGGTCGATGGTAGTTCGAAAATGGAAAAGCTGCGAGTTACAGGAGTACATTTCTGATTCGCGAACGGAGAAATTCCGAGCGGAAAATGCTTTGGGAACCGTGGCCGGAAGGACAATGCACCTGCTGGAGATAGGTCAACTAGGAGCTATCGGTTGGAAATCAGGAGATTTGAGCGCAAGGCTTGCATCGGCGGCGACGCATCAGGAGAGTAACGGGGACTATGAACATTGGCCTGTTTGGCGGAACATTCGATCCTGTGCATCGCGGACATACAGCACTAGCGCTGGCCGCGGTCGAGCAGTACAAGCTCAGCCGGGTCCATTTCGTTCCGGCGAATATTCCGCCGCATAAACAGCGGCAGGAACTCTCACCGTTCCTTCATCGCTTTGCCATGCTTGCACTGGCGACGGCGCAGGAGAAGGCGTTCGTCCCTTCGCTGCTGGAATCGCCCGAGGAGCCGGCACCAGGAACGCGAAAAGAACGCACGGCGAGGCCGAATTATACGATCGATACGGTGCGGCGACTGAAGCAGTCGCTCAAGAAAAGCGACAAGCTTTTCCTCCTGATCGGTATCGACGCTTTCGCCGACATTGCTAAATGGCATCAGGCCGAAGCTCTGTTTCGCGAATGCGAATTCATCGTGGCCAGCCGGCCGGGCTATTCTCTGGCCGACGTGGCCAATGCCCTGCCTGAGAGTCTGCGACCTAGAGCAGAAGTGACGCGGCCGTTCCAGAAACAGGCCGCCACGGGAGATCTGATGTTGCCGGGGGCTGCAATTCATCTGCTTGGCGAAGTGCATCAGCCAGTTTCGGCTACGGCCATCCGCGCGGCCGCCGCTGCGGGAAAGCCGCTGCTTCGTTTTGTAGATGCTGCTGTGGCCGACTACATCAAGAAGATGGGGCTGTACAAAGAGACCTGAGACTTCAGACCTCGGACCTCAGACCTCAGACGGCCGGTGTGCTTGCTGGGCGTTGCTTTCCACAGACCCCGTTGGGCGGCAGCAAGCGCTTCCATTTACAATCACGGGGGACGCTAATAGGGGGACCATCCACTTTTTTCATGAAGAAGAATGAGATAAAGAACCAAGTTTCTGCCGCCATCCAGGCCTGCCTTGAGAAAAAAGCCGAAGAACTTACCATCCTGGAAATGGAAAAAGGATCAGGAGCCTTCACCGATTACTTCGTGCTGTGCAGCGGAAGCAATCCGCGCCAGGTGCAGGCCATTGCCGATGAGGTCGAGATGCGCCTCAAGTCGGCGGGCATGCCGCCCACCCACGTTGAGGGCTACCGGCAGGCTGAGTGGGTCTTACTCGACTATGTGGATTTCGTGGTGCACGTATTCTCGGAAAAGGCGCGCAAGTTTTATGATCTCGAGCGTTTGTGGAAGTCGGCCAAACGCCTGGAGCCCGCGGAACTGAAATCGGCTCCCAAGAAGCGCAAGGCTGCCGCTGCTCCGGTTGCACGAAAAAAACAGCGGAAAGCGTAGCCGAGTCGCTCCCACGAAAGTCAGGTGCCTCCGTTATGACATCTCTTCCTGATTCCCAAGCAGACTCCCACGGTGGGTGGGGAAGTCAGTATCGCCTGGTTGCCTCCGAGAAGTGGAAAGCTAAATCTGCAGCCATGGGTCAGGCGGTCACGGATGCTCTGGTCGAGTATGCACAACCGAAGCCGGGCATGCGAGTGCTGGACTTGGCCAGCGGCACGGGTGAACCAGCAATCAGTCTGGCCATTGGCGTGGGGCCGGAAGGGCAGGTGACTGCGCTTGACCTGAGCGCCGACCTGCTGCACATCGCAAAGGGGCGAGCCCAGGCCCGCGGACTGGAGAACCTCACTATCCAGCAAGGCGACGCGCATAACCTGCCTTTTCCTGACGACAGTTTCGACGTGGCTACCTCCCGATTCGGCGTCATGTTCTTCAGCGATCCAGTTGGAGCGTTGCGCGAGTTACGTCGCGTTCTGCGGCCGCGAGCGCGCGTGTGTTTTCTGGCTTGGGGGACGTTCGAGCAGCCGTATTGGCAGAGCATGATGGGCGTCGTGCACCGGCGCATCGGTGGGCCGTTGCTGCAACCCGGCGGGCCCAATCCTTTTCGCTTCGCCAACCCCGGCAGTCTTTCGGATGTTTTGCAAAACGCTGGTTTCAGTGCGGTCGAAGAAGAAACCAGAACCTTGCCTTGGAACTGGCCGGGACTACCGGAAGAAGTTTGGGAACAGGCTCAAGAAGTTTCCGTACCTTTCCGGCCCATGCTGAAGCGCGTGCCGCCGGAAATGTGGCCCCAGATTCATGTGGACGTGCACGCTGCGGTCACGCAGTACTTTGACGGGCAGAAGGTGGCGTTTGGGGCATCGGTGGTGCTGGCCTGCGGAGCAAAGTGACACGGCAGCCGTGGGATACGGGCTTCCTGCTGTACGCAATTGAGTCGATGCCGTGAAGATCAAGATTGTTTGGATTGGAAAGACGAAAGAGCGGGCAATTCAGGATCTGACCACGGAGTATCTAAAGCGGATTTCGCGCTATGTTCAGGTCGAAGGGGTTGCGGTCCGGGACGAAGCGGCGTTGCTGGAAATGTGCGGCCGGTCGGCCTCTGCCAAGGGTGGGAGGGGCTCGGCGAGCGAGAAGTCAACCCTGGTGCTGATGGATTCACGGGGCAAGGCTCTTTCCTCTGAGGAGGTCGCGAAATTTCTCGAGGACTATCAGGACCGGAATCCGCTGCCGCTGGTCTTTGCCATCGGCCCGGCGGACGGGTTCGGCGAGGCGTCACGAACTGCGGCGCAGCAAACCATCTCACTCGGCAAAATCACTCTGTCCCATGAGTTGGCGCGGGTGGTCTTGCTGGAACAAATCTATCGAGCTCTCACGATTATGAAAGGTCATCCGTATCACACCGGGCACTGACGTTAGGATTGGTCCTCATTTGCACCTTCGTGTATTCCAGCGATCATGCTGGCCGCATACACTCACCATAGGACCGGCCGCAATCCGGACGGAAACCGATTTTTTGCAATTTTATGAGGGAAGGGTGTACATGAAGAATCCGTTTGAGCTGCTCCGCGCGAAAGAACAGGAGATAATCCTGGTGAGGCGGCAGGTTGAAGCGCTGCGAATTGCGGCGCGGCTGTTGGGCGAAGAGAAGGAAGACGAGGACCACGTGCTGGCTGACAGGGATCGCCCGGGAAAACCAGTGAAGTTGCCGTAGGACCTCGCCGCGCCTAGAGACGTGATCAGGAAGCCGGCTTTTTTGCGGGCACGCCCAACAGAATCTTCAGAATCGCCTTCCCCAGATCTTCCGCGGGCACACCTTCCATGTTGGTCAGAACCACAACGCCAGCGCGAGGACCGGGAGCGACTAGAAAGGCCGTCGACGTTCCCTGCTGGCCGCCCGTATGCCCGACCGCCACGATGTCGTCCTCGTCGACCGCAGCCCATCCCAAAGCGTAGTTATCCTTCGTCCCATCGGAGGGTTTCAGCGGAGTCCACATCAAATCTCGAGTGGCACGACGGAGCAATTTGTCGTTCAGAATCGCCACTTCAAAGCGCGCCATGTCTTCCGCTGACGACAACCAGCCGCCGCCCGGGATCTTGTAGCTGGAATCGAGAAAATCCGCGTTCCGAACGGCGCCGGAGTCAGTCTTGTCATAAAAGCGGGTGCGGTAGGGAATGATGGCGAAGCGGTCATCCATCTGAGTGTGCTCCATGCCGGCGGGACCGAAAACATTCTGGCGCATGAAGTCCGTATATTTCGCGCCCGATGCGCCTTCCATTACGCAACCCACGACCGTAAAGCCCTGTGTCGAGTAATGGAATTGCGTGCCTGGTTGCGAGACCAGCGGGTCATTCTCGAAAAACTTCAGGCCAGCCTGAATCGGGTTGTCGAAATGCCTGGTGTTGCCCACCTCCGGATCGTCCTGCGAACCTGACTTGTAGTGGCGGATGCCGCCGCGGTGCCCAAGCACTTCGCGCGTGGTAATGGGCCAGGGTTTCTGCGGAAAAGAGAGACAGTACTTTTGAACGGGCGCGTCGAGGTCGAGTTGTCCGCGTTCCCAGAGTTGCATGGCCGCAGTCGCCGTGAGTGATTTAGAGATCGACGCCAGCCGGAACAGCGTGTGTTCGCTGGCAGGGGCATTATTCTCGAGGTCCGCATAGCCAAAGCCTGCTCCCCATTCATATTGCCCGTTTTCGACAACTGCAACGGAGACACCGGGTACATGGGTCGAGGTCAGGAAGTTCGAAACCGCAGTCTCAATCTGGGCGCGCTTCTCCTTGGAAACTGCGGACTCTTGGGACTGCAGCGGCGCAGCCGTCGCGAAAAGCAGAACGAGCAGAGCGGGGATTATCGAACAGAATCGACGGCTGCGCGAGCCAAAGCCAGGATCGAGAATCATTCAGGCCTCCGGGATGAGATTCCGCATTGTAGTCCCACGCGGAAACAACCCGGGACCTACTGAGTTACCGTGGCGTGATAGCTCACAGTCTGCCAATGGCCATTCCGGCGGACCCAGACACGCGTGTAGCGGTAGGGCCCGCTGAAATCCTCGCCAAGCTGGTGGCCTTTGACATCGGCGCGGGCGGTGACGACCGCGGTATCGCCATAGATTCGCACGACCATGTCGGTGACGTTCATCGCCTCGTAGCGGAGCTGGCCGCTCTTGCGGACCGAGATGGCTTCCTGTTTGGTTGTGACCTGACCGAGCGGAGTGATCGCGACGTAATCGTCAGCCAGGGTGCGCTGGGTGAATTCCGCGTCGCGATGAAGCGTGGCCTCCTTGGCTTGGCGCTCCATGTCGACGATCTCCCGAATCGTATCCTGCTCGGGGGACTGAAACGACGGCCGAGGATGGACAGCGACATGCTGAGCCGCGAATGCCGGCATCACTGCCAGCACGGACCACAATAACACTGTGTATTTGTTGATCACGATGAGACCTCCGCGATGCGTTGCGAGGGGACAGAGATCCGCCTGACCGGGTTACGCAACTTTAGATGCAATGGTTCCGTGGAAAATTCAGTACTTCGAGGATGCACCAACAATTTGTGAGAGTGCCACAGACTGTGAAGGCTTGTCACGTCAGGAAAGCCTTCTGCCAAGACCGTCGAAAGAAACGTTTAAGTGTCCGGCCGATCGAAGTGCCGACCGTCTCATATTGAATCACTTCGACCGAGGTTCTTACCCGCTCCCTGCCAGCTTCTTGTAGAATCAAACGTCCGATCGCCCCAATGACTGATATTCGCCGTGGGCTCATAATCGTGAATACCGGGCCGGGGAAGGGCAAGACCACGGCAGCCATGGGCACCGCTTTGCGTGCCGTGGGGCAGGGCATGCGGGTGCTGATGCTGCAGTTCCTCAAAGGCTCGTGGCACTACGGGGAACTCGACGCCGTGCAAGCGTTCGGGGACAAGTTTGTCATGAAGCAGATGGGCCGGGGGTTCGTGAAGGTGGGCACGGAAAAGCCGGACCCCGAAGATGTGCGCATGGTGGAAGAGGCTTGGGCCGAAGGCGAGAAAGCGATCCAATCGGGGGAATGGGACCTGGTGGTGCTGGATGAGATCAACTACGCCATCAGCTACGGGATGCTTGATCCGGCAACGGTGGTCGAGAGCCTGAAGAGGAAACCGGAAATGGTGCACGTCATCTTGACCGGCCGGAATGCGCACCCCACAATTGTCGAGGCCGCGGATACGGTCACCGAGATGCGACAGGTCAAGCACGCGTACGAGAAGGGTGTGATGGCGCAAAGAGGGATTGAGTACTGAAAATTGAGTAATTTTGGAGCCGTGGAGCTGATCGGTTTTCGATTTCCCGATTGCTAAATTATCCAATTACTCATTCCTGGTTATGGCTTGGTTCAAACGGCAATCCGGTGAGCTGGAGGCTTCGGGCGAGAAGACGGTGCGCACCGAAGGATTGTGGGTGAAGTGTGAGGAGTGCCGGCAGATCATCTGGAAGAAAGATCTCGAAGAGAACATGAATGTATGTCCGAAGTGCGAGAAGCATTTCCGGATCGATGCCCGAACCCGATTGGCGCAACTGCTCGACGAGAACCAGTACGAAACCTTCGATGGAAACCTGTCATCGACCGACCCGCTAAAGTTTGTTGATCTGAAGCCTTATTCCAAGCGGCTGCGGCAGGCGCAGGAAGAGACCGGACTCAAAGACGCGGTCATCAACGCCCAAGGCAAGCTCCAGGGGCGGACGGTAGTGGCCAGTGTGATGGAATACGCGTTCATCGGCGGAAGCATGGGTGCTGTGGTGGGCGAGGCCATTACTCGCGCGGTTGAGCGCGCAGCGCAGTCGCGCACGCCGCTGATTATCGTTTCGGCGTCCGGTGGCGCGCGCATGATGGAAGGGGTGATCAGCTTGATGCAGCTGGCAAAGATATCAGCGGCATTGGCGCGACTGGATCAAGCCAAGGTTCCGTACATCTCTTTGCTCACGGATCCTACCACGGGAGGGGTGACCGCATCCTTTGCCATGCTGGGAGACTTGAACATCGCGGAACCGGGGGCGCTGATCGGTTTTGCCGGTCCACGGGTGATTGAGCAAACCATCCGCCAGAAGCTGCCGCCGGGGTTTCAGCGGAGCGAGTTTCTGCTCGCGCACGGCATGCTGGATGCGGTCGTGCCTCGCAAGCAGCTCAGGCCTTACATTGCGCGGGCGTTGGATTTCATGGTTGCGTAAGCTCTCAGCTCTCAGCTAGACCAAAACGCTCTTTTCCCTGTCCGCCTTAGGTGTGATCGAGCGGTGTTCGCCGACCGAGCCTCGAATCTTGTCTCGTCCCTTGGTAATCTGAGGGTTCAAGCTGAGAGCTGTTTTATGTCCTACGAAAACGCAGTCGCCAGCATGCTGGCGCTCGGCCACGAACTGGCGCAGACGCCGTCGCACAGGTTCGACCTGACGCACATGCGGGTTCTGCTCGAAGCACTGGACCATCCCGAGCGGCGATTTCCAAGTGTGCTGATTGCGGGGACGAACGGCAAGGGCTCGACTGCGGCTACGCTGGCGTCGATTCTCAACGCGTCCGGGCTGAAAACGGGACTCTACACTTCGCCGCATCTAGTGCGCATCAACGAGCGCATCCGGCTGGATGGTCGGGAAATCAGCGACACGCATTTTTCGGAACTGCATGGCAAAGTGGACCGCGTGGCGGAACGGCTGGTTGCGCAGGGAGAATTGCCGTGGCATCCCAGCTTCTTTGAAATGATGACTGCAATCGCGTTTGAGCACTTTGCGCGGGAGAGGGTAGACATTGCAGTGCTCGAAGTCGGGATGGGAGGACGCCTGGACGCAACCAACGTTGTAGATCCCCGGGTCAGCGTGATTACTGACATTTCGCTCGACCATCAGAAATTCCTGGGGAACACCGTGAGCGAGATTGCAGGGGAGAAGGTGGGAATCATGCGTCCGGGCGGTGTGGTCGTGACGCTGCCGCAACAACCCGAGGCTAACGATGTGATCGGAAACACGATTATGAACCTTGGGGCACGGGCCGTGAACGCGGTGCCATATGTTCCGCCAGTTTCACCGGCCAGCGCACGATACCTGGTGCGGGTTAGCAGCCGAGATAGAGTCCTACAGTCAGATGTCAGCGACGAGAGCGCGGAGAAAACTGCGCAGGGCGCAGAGAACGGCAACACCGTTCACGTCTATCGATATCCGCTGCAGGTGATGGGAAGACAGATTCTTGTAGAAACTCCGCTGGTTGGGCGACACCAGCTGCGAAACGTTGCGCTCGCAATTGCCACCGCCGAAGAATTGAGCAGGCAGGGATTTGCCGGGATTTCGGCAGAAGCGATTGAGCGGGGAATACGGGAAACCCGCTGGCCCGGACGATTTCAAATGATCCCGGCACAAGGATCGGCAGAAAAAGGATCGGCGGCGCGATCATCTCCTGAGCTTGTGCTGGACGTGGCTCATAATCCGGCGGGAGCCTGGGCCCTGCGTTCCGCCCTTTCGGAACGCTATGAAGACCGTCGGCTGATATTTGTTTTCGGCGCGATGAGGGACAAGGCAATCTCGGAGATGACGGAGATCCTGTTTCCGCTGGCGGAGCGAGTATTTGCCACGCGGCCGGACAATCCGAGGTCGGCATCGCCTGAGGAGATTCAGCAAGCCGCAGTCCGAACCGGCAGTGAGGTTGAAGCGGCCCCGGACGTGGCTTCGGCTTTGCAGCGGGCGAAGAATCTGGCAGGATCGACTGGCGTCGTTGTGATTACGGGGTCGATTTATCTGGTAGGCGAGGTGATGCGTCTTGTTGGCGCCAGAGTTTGAGGCACCCGAGTTTGCGGCATCCCGGGGCGAGCATTTTCCCCTAGAATAAAAGTGTGCAGGAAGTGAACCCAGTTGATCAAGCGGAAGGCGGCGCAACCCAAACGGTGCCGCCTGTAACCGCGCGTCCCAGCCCGCATGCCATTCCAGGCATGAAACATGGATGGTTAAGCCGGTTGCGGTCGTATTTTATATTCGACCCGCTAATCTGGCTCTACACGTTGGTCCTCGGGATTATCGCAGTTCCCGCCGGATTATTCGATCGTGGCGGCCGGCTGCTGCACAGGTTTTCCTACGTGTGGTCGTGGCTGATCATGAAGACGATCCTGTCGCCGGTGAAGGTGACGGGCCTGGATAGGATTGATACGTCAAAGCCTTACGTTTACGCCGTGAATCACGCCTCGGCCCTGGACATCCCGGTGGTCTACGTTTATCTCCCGTTCCAATTCCGCATCGCGTTCAAGAAAGAGTTGCTGTCGTATCCCGTGGTGGGATGGCATCTAAAACGCTCGGGACAGGTGTGCATCGATCAGCAGAATCCGGCGCACTCGATCAGCAGCATCCGCGCGGCGCTGAAGGGATTGAAGGCAGGTTTGCCGCTGGTGATCTATCCCGAGGGCGGCCGAACCCCGGACGGCGAGATCAAACCGTTCCTGCCGGGCGCGTTCTTTTTGGCCATCAAGGCGCAGGTGGATATCGTGCCCGTAGCGCTGGTCGGAACTTACGAACTGCTGCCCATGAACACTTATCACATCAAGTCCCGCCCCTTGGAGATGCGCGTCGGAGAGCCGATCTCAACAGTGGGGCTAACGATCAGAGATTTGGAAGCGGTGTCTTCCCGGGTGCAAAAGGCGATTGAAGAGCTGTATTACGCTCCGAGCTTCCCTTCCGCGTAGGTCATTTTTTCGCCGTAACCTTTCACCCCCTCCATCCGTTACCCTTGTGTAAGGCCAAACCGCGGAGAACTCGTTGAAGGCTCTGAAGAAAGAAGCGGACGAGCGGCTTCTGATCGAGGCGGCGCAGAAGGACCCTGCGTGCTTCGCGGAACTCTACGAGAACAACTTTGAGCGGGTTTACGCGTACGTGGTGCGGCGGGTCGGAAATCGCGCCGAAACGGAAGACTTGACCTCTGAGGTATTTCACCAGGCGCTTTCGCACCTGGGGCGCTTCGAGTGGCGAGGCATTCCGTTCGCGGCCTGGTTGCTCCGCATCGCCGCGAACCTGATTTCCGATCGATGGCAACGCACGGGCCGGGAGCAAGTCGCGGATGCGCCTGAACAGATCGAGTCAGCACAAGCCAGTCCAGTCGAGATCGAAGACGTCGAGCGGCGAGCCACGCTATTTCGGCTCGTGGATACGTTGCCAGTCGAGCAACGGCGTGTAGTCGTATTGCGGTTCGTGGAGCAGAAGAGCATCAAAGAAGTGGCGCGGGAGATCCGCAAGACCGAGGGCGCTGTGAAGCAGTTGCAATTCCGCGCGCTCAGCACTCTGCGGTCGCGACTGGGGGATACCGATGCCTAAGCGCTCTCTGAATCCGGGGAATAGCGACGCGAAGAAGATCGAGCAGCTGAATCGCGCGGTGGACGTGTTGCTGGCCCGAGCGGACGGCAAGCTGCCCAAACTTGATGCGAGCGTCGAGCCCCTGGTGCGCATTGCCGCCGATCTGCGCGATCTGCCCCGCGAAAATTTCAAGGCCCGGCTGAAATCCAAATTGGAAGGGAGAAGAAGTATGTCTACCGTTGCCGAACCCATTGCAGCCGTTTCCGCAGTTGCGTCGCCACGTTTGACTTTCAAAGATGCCGCCAAGGCCATTGAGTTCTACAAGAACGCCTTCGGGGCGCGGGAGACATTCCGCTTCGAGGTTGGAGGGCGAATCGCTCATGCCGAAATTTCGATCGGCAGCTCAGCGATCATGTTGGCGGAAGAGTGGCCGGAGGGAGGCAGGTTCAGCGTCGAAACGCTGGGCAATTCGCCTATCGCGCTGGTCCTTCGCGTCGACGATGTTGATTCGTTTACGGAGCGCGCGGTCTCTGCCGGAGTGAAGATAACGTTGCCTATCAAAGACCAATTCTATGGCCACCGTGACGTAACCTTTGTCGATCCTTTCGGATACACGTGGAGCGCCGTCACCGTGAAGGAAGAGATGTCGGTCGAGGAGATGCACCGGCGCATGAAGGGGATGAAGACAGGACCTGAGGGCGGTGCGATGCCAGAAGAGGGCAAGAAAGGTGTAAGCCCGATTCCGCGCGGATTCCGCACGGTGACGCCATATCTGATTGCTGAAGACGGGCCTGCGCTAATGGAATTCGCCAGGCAGGCGTTCGGAGCCGAGGAGACATTCCGCACCGTGGGCTCAGCCGGCGGCCTGCACGGCGAAGTGCGGATAGGCGACTCGATGCTGATGATAGGAGGCGGTATTCCGGGGCGCGAGTTCCGCGCCACGCCGAATACTCATGCGCTGCACATCTACGTCGAAGATGTGGACGCGGTTTACCAGAAGGCGCTGGCAGCGGGCGCGACGGTGGTTGACGAGCTCATCGACCAGGAGTACGGCGAACGCTCCGCCAGCGTGAAAGATCCGGCGGGGAACTATTGGTACATCGCCACCCACAAGGGCGAGAGCTACATTCCCAAGGGGCTGAACAATGTGAATGTGTACATGCATCCGCTGCGGGCCGAGCCGGTGATCGGCTTCCTTAAGCGAGCATTTGGGGCGCAGGAGATGGCGAAGTACGCATCGCCCGACGGCGTGGTGCATCACGCGGAAATTCGTGTCGGCGATTCGGTGGTGGAGATGGGCGAAGCGCACGGGAAATATCAGCCCATGCCGACAATGTTCTATCTGTACGTGCCTGATGCAGATGCCACGTACCGGCGGGCGCTGGCGGCAGGAGCAACGTCGATTCACGAACCCGCGGACCAGCCCTACGGAGATCGCGTGGGGGCGGTGACCGATGCCTTCGGCAATCAGTGGTACATGGGTGCGCATGTCAAAGATGTGAAGATGTAGAAGAATCGCCCAAGGCGGAGGGTGAGTGAGTCTGCTCGCCCCGCCCATCTTTCCCATGCTGATCCGCGATATCCAGAGCGGCAGATCAAGTTAGTACGCGTTCAGCCAACCGACGGCTCGATGCGTTTTACGAATAGCCGACAAATTGCCTTGCGCCGGCCAGGCGTTGTCGACAAACGTTGTACAATTCACAGGCTCGGCTGCGTGGGATGTGATCGCGATGGGCTTGGGTGGAAGTGAATCTCAACATTATCCCCTAAGGACATACTGCTGCCGACGTTCAGGAGGGGCGAATGAAACTCATCACGCTGCACGACCATCTCAACCCGTCCCAAGAGATTGAGGTTGACGCAGATTCAATTACCTCAGTGGTGCCGTTTGGCTCCGGTTCTTCGATCCAGTGTGGCCCTGGACTGATCGGAGTGCACGAGACCCCTCACGAGGTAGCGGAAGCAATCAGGAACGCGTAGGACTAGGTCGACAGTGTTCTGGGTTACACGGGACCCCGGCCCAAAAATCAAAACCAGTTCCGGTATGGGGTGCAGGAATTCTCCCCGCCTCTATGGCTATCCCCGCGTGCCGTTTGACCCTCCCGAAGGCCTCCAATAAACTGAAGGATTCAGTACTCCTGTAGGTCTCAACTCTATGGCAGACAGCATTCATGTGAAGCTCCCGGACGGGAGTGTGAAGGAAGTTCCCAAGGGCACCACGGCGCTTGAGGTTGCCAAGGCCATCAGCTCGCGGCTGGCGGATGCCGCGCTCGTAGCGAAAACCAACGGCGATTTGATCGATCTCACCAAGCCGTTGGAGAAAGACACCGATCTTCGCCTGCTTACTGCCGGGGATCCGGAGGCCCTGGAGGTTTACCGGCATTCTTCCGCGCATTTGCTGGCGGCGGCGGTGCTGGAGCTTTTTCCTGAAACCAAGCTGGGGCACGGTCCGCCGACCGATACCGGATTCTTTTACGACTTCTATCGCCCGACTCCATTCACGCCCGACGATCTGGAAAAGATCGAGAAGAAGATGCAGGAACTGGTGCAGCAAAACATCCCTTATGCGCGGGAGTTTCTGCCGCGCGACCAGGGACTGGCGGAGTTCAAAAAAGAAGGCGACTTCATGAAGTGTCACTTCATCGAGCAGTTCACCAAGCCCGATGAAAAGATCTCTATTTATCGTACCGGCAAGTTCACCGACTTCTGCCGCGGGCCGCACATTCCTTCGACCGGAAAGATTAAGGCCTTCAAGCTGCTCAACATCGCAGGCGCGTACTGGTTGGGCGACGAGAAGAACCAGCAGTTACAGCGCATCTACGGAACGTCATTTTTCTCGAAGAAAGATCTCGATAACTATTTCAATCAAATCGAAGAGGCCAAGAAACGCGACCATCGCGTGCTGGGCCAACAGCTCGATCTGTTTTCGATTCAGGAACTGGCGGGACCAGGACTCATCTTCTGGCATCCCAAAGGTGGAATCATCCGCAAACAGATGGAAGACTGGATGCGTGAGGAGTACCTGAAGCGCGGCTACTCGCTGGTTTACACGCCCCATGTGGCCCGGCGGCAGTTATTTTTTACCTCGGGACACGAAGGCTATTACTCGCAGAACATGTTCGACGCCATGGAGCTCGACGACGCGGAGTATCGCCTGAAGCCGATGAATTGTCCGGGACACATTCTGATTTACAAAGATTCGCTGAAGTCGTATCGCGATCTGCCGGTAAGGTTGGGAGAGCTGGGGACGGTATATCGCTACGAGCGCTCCGGCGTAATGCACGGCCTGCTGCGGGTGCGCGGCTTCACGCAGGACGACTCGCACATCTTCTGCACGCCGGAGCAGGTCGAAGACGAGATTACTGGTTGTCTCGACTTTGCCCTCGATGTTCTGAAGGATTTTGGCTTCGACCAGTTCCAGACTGAGCTTTCGACGTGGAATCCGGATGACCGCAAGAATTTCGTCGGCAGCGAAGACCAGTGGATCCACGCCACCCAATCGTTGGAGAAGGTGCTGAAGGGCCGGGACATCGAGTACAAAACCATGCCCGGCGAGGCTGCATTTTACGGACCGAAGATTGACATCAAGCTGGTGGATGCGATCGGGCGGCTGTGGCAGCTCTCGACGGTGCAGGTCGACTTCAACCTGCCGCAGCGCTTTGGTTTGGAGTACGTGGCGGAGGACGGTTCGCGCAAGCAGCCGGTGATGGTGCATCGCGCGCTCTTCGGTTCGGTGGAGCGCTTCTTCGGCGTGCTGATCGAGCACTACGCGGGCGCGTTCCCGGTATGGCTGTCGCCGGTACAGGTAGCGATGATTCCTATCAGCGAGCGCCACGCGGAGTATGCGAACCAGGTGGCTTCGCAACTGAAAGCCGCGGGCGTGCGCGTCGAGGTCGATGCGCGCAACGAAAAGATGAACGCCAAGATCCGCGAGCATGCCATGCAGAAAGTTCCGTTCTTGCTAGTGGTTGGAGACAAAGAAGCGGAGGCGGGCAAGGTAAACGTCCGCAGCCGCGGCAAAGAGAAGACGGAAGACATGCCAGCGGCAGAGTTCGTGGAAAAAATCAAGAAGCTGATTGCGGAGAAGAGCCCGGGCCTGTAACGACTCATGTGGGGACAGCCGCCCCCGGCTGTCCGGGCGAGCGCCAGCTCGCCTTTTTTCGGGCGGGAATCGAATCTTCCGAAGTTCCAGTCACTACAGCAGCGGAGCTTCGCTCCGCAGGACAGCCGGGGGCGGCTGTCCCCACATGTGTTTCGGAGCTGCCGGCGGTTGTACCATGTTTCCGTGCATGAATTGGCGGAGCGCTTGCTTGAGCATATTCGGCGGCAGGAACTGCTGAAGGCCGGAGACCGGGTTGGCGTTGCCGTCTCCGGCGGGATTGATTCTGTCGCTCTCTTGCGCCTGCTGCTCGAATTGCGGGGTGAACTCGGCATCGTCCTATCCGTCGTCCATTTCAATCACAAGCTGCGCGGCGCAGAATCGGACGGAGATCAGGAATTCGTCGCGAAGGTAGCTTCTGAGTATGGTTTGGAATTCTTCTGCGATAGCGGCGATGTGGAGGAGCAGGCGACTGGTCGGCATCTTAGCGTAGAGGCTGCGGCTCGCAAATTGCGGTATGGATTTTTTCACCGGCTCTTGGGGTCAGAGGAGGGCGAAGCTGAAACCTCAGGTACCCCAGGGGCTAAAGCCCAACATCTCGAATCTCCCAATCGCAGCGCTGAAAGCGGTGCGCCACCCCAAGGCAAACCCCAGGGGCTAAAGCGCCAATCACTCCCCAGGCCTATCGGCACGGCTGAAGCTGTGCCCTTCCCAGCCCCGAATTTGTCCTTTCCAAACCCAGCGGTGCTTCTGACCAAAGTCGCAACCGGGCACACGCTCGACGACCAGGCCGAGACGGTTCTGATGCGGCTGGTTCGCGGCACGGGATTGCGAGGGCTGGGCGGCATCCACCCCCGGCTGCTCGTGGAGGACGATGCAGGGGACACTCTCGGCGAAATCATTCGGCCTCTGCTCGAAGTTCGACGTCGTGCACTGGAGCAGTATCTGGAAGATCTCGGACAGCCGTGGCGTGAAGACTCGACGAACACTGAAGTTAAGTTCACCCGGAACCGCATGCGGCAGCTCGTGCTGCCGTTGTTGGAGCGGGAATTCAATCCGGCTGTAGCTGAGAATCTGGCGGAGCTGGCGGAGATTGCGCGCGGCGAGGAGGATTACTGGGAGAACGAAGTCTCAGGCTGGCTGGGAACTACGGTCCAATGGTTCGAGCCGGAATGGGTTAGTGCTCTCCGAGCGCAATCAGAGTTGCCGCACTCAGGCGTAGCGCAGTCTCTGGTGCAGATCAGCCCCGCGCAATCCGGTTTGTCCCTCCGCATGGAGGAGCCCGGGCCTCTCGTCATGAACGCATCGGTCAGCCGGGCCTGGCTGCTCACGGAACCGGTCGCCGTGCAGAGGAGGTTGGCGAAGGCGGTCGGGGAATATGCCGGTATCCCACTCGAATTCAAGCATGTTGAGGAAATCCTGCGGTTCGCAGCGGAGGAACACGGAGCTGGCAAAAAATTATCGCTCCCCTTGGGGTGGAAAGTCGTCCGAAAGCCTAAATCGCTCGTTTTTCTCGCCCCTGATCCGCAAAATCAAGAGCGCATCGCGCAAGAATACGAATACGAATTGCCCATACCCGGACGAGCCATGGTGCCCGAGACTGGAACTGTGATAGAAGCTCTGCGTATCCAAGGAGCCCAGCAATCGACGGCGTATAATTCTGAGCATCTCCTCGATCCAGAGTTGTTGCCCGGACCGCTCAAGGTGCGAAACTGGCGTCCGGGAGACCGATTCTGGCCGGCCCATACCAAGTCACTGAAGAAGATCAAAGAACTGCTGGCAGAGCGGAGGGTCGCCCAGGCTGAGCGCAGGCTTTGGCCGGTAGTGGTGAGTGGAGACGAAATTGTGTGGGTCCGGGGGTTCCCGGTTCCTGCAAAACTCCGGGCCAAGCCCGAGCGGGAAGCGGTCTTGATCCGGGAGGCGTCCCTAGTGGAAGACCCCACATCGTAGAACGAGAAGATCCAGCAAACGGAGGCACGCCCTTCATGAAAGATTCAAGAGTTGAGCCGCTACGCCAGGTTATTGGCAGCGAGCAAATCCACAAACGGGTCAAAGAACTGGGACGGCAGATATCGGTCGACTACAAAGGCCAGACGATCCAGGCTTTGGCCGTTCTGGAAAATGGCTTCATCTTCCTGGCCGACCTGGTGCGCGTGCTGGAAGTACCGGTGGTGTGCCAGTTCATCAAGCCGAAATACAGCCGGCAGCCGGGCCATCACAACGGCGACATCACAGAGATATTCTTCAGCCACGAACCCGACATTCGCGGACAACATATCCTGCTGGTCGAGGGACTGGTTCACTCCGGGGTGACCAGCGAGTTTCTGATGAGCGATCTGCGGGCCAGGGGGGCGGCATCTGTGAAGCTTGTGACGCTGCTTGACCGGCAGTCAGCGCGCCGCGTAGCCTTGCAGCCAGACTATTTCGGGTTCCTCGTGGACGATACATTCCTTGTCGGCTATGGCCTCGGCGCGGAGGAACAGACCAACCGGAATCTGCCCTACCTGGCGGCAAATCCGAGTGTCCCTATGACTTAGGTCATGGGAGACTGGGCGCGCCTTTTTTCCGTGGAAAATGTAGAATAGGATATTGGGGGAATTTAGCCCATCCAAAATAGCTGAACGGCATCTAATTTAGCTGTAGGAGCCTGGGGCTTGGTGTATTCGCCCTTTGTTTTTACCTTTAGGAGCGTTCTTAGGTGAACTCAACAGTCAAAACCGTAGTTTTCTGGCTGGTGATTGGAGTCTCTGCCCTGTTGTTATGGCAGGTCATTCAAGCCGGTCGCAGTGGGCAGAAAGACAAGGAAGTCAATTTTTCCCAGTTCATGACTGACGTGGATCAGGGAAACGTGCGGGAAATAACGGTTAACGGCATGGAAGTGCGCGGCAAGTACAAAGACAATTCCGCCTTCCACACCACGGTTCCGGCAAATTATCCGGACATGATTAAGACCCTGCGCGACAAGAACGTCACCACCACGTTCCGGGACGTAAATAACGGGAGCTGGCCTCTGCAGCTGTTGGGCACATGGGCTCCTCTGATCCTGCTGGGCGCGCTGTGGTTCTTCATGATCCGCCAGATGCAGACCGGTGGAAACAAAGCCCTCTCTTTCGGCAAGAGCCGGGCCCGGCTTCTTTCCATGCAGCAGAAAAAGGTCACGTTCAAGGACGTGGCTGGCGTGGAGGAGGCCAAGGAAGAGCTCCGCGAAATTATTGAGTTCCTGCGCGAGGCGCAGAAGTTCCAGAAGCTTGGCGGGCGCATTCCAAAGGGAGTGTTGCTGGTCGGACCTCCGGGCACCGGCAAGACGCTGCTGGCGCGGGCCGTAGCCGGCGAAGCAAATGTTCCTTTCTTTTCCATTTCCGGTTCGGACTTCGTTGAGATGTTTGTTGGCGTCGGCGCCAGCCGTGTCCGAGACTTGTTTGAGCAGGGAAAAAAGAATGCCCCGTGCATTATCTTCATCGATGAAATCGACGCTGTCGGTCGTCACCGCGGCGCTGGTTTGGGCGGTGGTCACGACGAGCGCGAGCAGACCCTGAACCAGTTGCTGGTGGAGATGGATGGCTTCGAGTCAAACGAAGGCGTCATTCTTATGGCCGCGACAAACCGGCCTGACGTACTGGATCCGGCGTTGCTGCGGCCTGGACGTTTTGACCGGCGCGTGGTTGTAAGCCGTCCGGATGTGCGCGGCCGGGAAGAGATTCTGCGGGTTCACACTCGCAAGATTCCTCTTGCGGAAGATGTAGATCTCTCCGTTTTGGCCCGTGGCACGCCGGGATTCTCGGGCGCTGATCTAGCCAACATGGTGAATGAGGCGGCATTGGCGGCGGCGCGGCAAAATCGTAAAGCTGTCCTGATGTATGACTTCGAAGTCGCCAAAGATAAAGTCCTGATGGGCGTGGAACGCAAGTCGATGATCCTCTCCGATGCGGAGAAGAAAGTCACGGCATTCCACGAAGCCGGACATGCACTGGTTGCGGCGAAGCTGCCGAACTCGGACCCCGTGCACAAGGTTACAATCATTCCGCGCGGCATGGCGTTGGGCGTAACCATGCAGTTGCCCATCGACGACCGGCACAATTACACCAAGGAATATCTGCAGACCGACATCGCCATCCTGATGGGCGGGAGGATTGCGGAAGAAATGTTCCTGAACCAGATGAGTACCGGAGCCGGCAACGACATTGAGCGGGCCACAGAATTGGCACGTAAGATGGTCTGCGAGTGGGGCATGAGCGATCTTGGCCCGCTTACCTTCGGCAAGAAAGAAGAGCAGATATTCCTAGGCCGCGAGATCGCGCAGCACCGCGACTATAGCGAGGACACCGCCATTAAGATCGACGGTGAAGTACGCAAGCTGGTCAGCCTCGGCTACGAGACTGCAAAGCAGATCCTCGAAGGGAATCGCGAATCGCTGCAGAAGATTGCGGCTGCTCTGTTAGAGCGCGAAGTGCTCGATGCTTCTGAAATCCGGCTGTTGCTCGATGGCAAGGAATTGCCGGTGAAGCCTCCAACGCCAGGAAAATCGGATGATGGAGTGCAGCAAGTGCTGAAGCCTGAACCGGGGCGTCCGGGACTCGCCAAGGGCGGCGAGAGTCCAGCGCGAGCGTAATTTCAATCTGGGGAAGTCAGTTCTAACGGGGCAGCCAAACGGCCGCCTTCACGTTCTTGGAGCGCTTAGACAGGCTTAGAACGCCGAAAAAAGAGCTCTGCCCAAAAAAGAATCGTGTTGCTGGCCGATTCGCTTAACCATCTCGAGAGATCCTTCGTTCCAGATACCACGAGAAGTACCCTCGATATTTTGCTTGCAGCTCCTTCCTCTTCCAATCCTGGCCAGTAATCGTTTTGCGGCAACAGGCGGCTCCGCAGTCGCATGCCATTGTGTAATCGTCAAAGTCAGTCATAGCCCAATCGTGCGTCAGCTCTTCCTCGGCTTCGATATCGCGCATGGCGACGAAGACTATTTGCCCCTGGACACCAAGGTTCGGATCGCAGGAATGATTGCTGAATATCATTGAGCTCTCCTCTTCGAGCGTGGTGGGGCCAATGTACAGGTCGTCGCCAATCTGGATTTCCGCTGGACCAAGTGCCGAGAGACTAAGAAGCACTTCGCGCAAAAATATAGCCGCCCTTCATGGCCACAATTTCACCTTTCACTATGGCCTGCCGCGCAAAGAGACCGCGCGCCCATGAATTAGGCTCGCTCGTACTTCGGTCTTGGGCGATAGAAAAGAGACGCGGTGGGTCATCTGTTTGTTTTCCATATCGCACCCCTGCCCTATTCGGCTAGCAAGGCCGCCCCTGATGTGCGACTAGGGATAAGAAGTTAACTGCTTTTCTTCAGCACAAAAATCATCTGTTCCGCTTCGTTGTCCAGCGGAGTTCTTGCAAATGAACCGTATTCTTCCACAATCTCCAGCCCTGCTAACAGAAACAGAGCGCGCAGATGTGGGTAGGTGTAGTAAGACATCCTCAGCGATTCAGTTTCTTCCTGGATGAGCCTTTCGCCCTGGTACGTACGGAATATAAAAGTTGCAGTAAAGTTCTGGTTAATTTTGTCTACAGATTCTTTTCGGAGATACCGCCGGATAACTTTGCTGGGATCGGATTTCGGCGTCCATTCGAGTTCCAGAAGCTCTTGCCCGACTTTCGAATTGAGACTGTCGAACTTGGGATAAAACACATCAAAGACCAGGTTCCCTCCAGCTTGGAGATGAAACGCTGCGGTCTGCAGCGCGGCGACCTGGTCCTCCACGGTGTACATGTGCTGCAAAGGACGAAATGGGATGATCACCAGTGGATAGTCCCGCTTTGAACGGAAACTCCTGATGTCTCCGTGCGAGGTAGAAACCAGTTCCCGGACGTCTTTTAACTCCTGCCTAAGCTTGTCTTGCAGCACATCGAGCATGGGCCCGGAATTGTCTACCCCGTGAATGGAAATCCCTTCGCGGGCGATGGGCAGCATAATGCGCCCTGTACCGCATGCCAGTTCCAGCACGGGTCCAAGATTGGCTTTGGCTATGTCAACATAAAATGCCAGATCCTCGAGATCTTCTTTGGTCGCATAAGCCTCGTCATAGTATTTGGCCGACACCGACCGGCTATCGACAGTCGTGCTCATTTGATTTTCCCCCACCTGTTCATCCTAGATCTCGCGTTCGCACCACTGGCGTGCTGACAAATTCTCGCATGATGCTGAGAGCCTGTCTCGTTTCAGAGTCCGCGTGAACAGTTTTCACCGGCGGTCAGGCATCCTCTGGGGCTAGATAAGTCTCGGGTGGCCTTCGCTCTTATCGAGGGCCACCAGCCTCTAGGCCGCCCTAAATTTTTGGAGACAGAGAGCCCTTTCACGTTGAATTGGGGATAGGCAGTGTAGAAGCCTGATTTCGACAACTGCGCGGCTAATGTTGAAAATGTACAATGTCTCTCAATTATGCGGACGCTGTTGGACATCTTCGCGCAAATCTTCCGCAACCTTTGGGCGCACAAGCTACGCTCGTTCCTCACAATGTTTGGCATCGCGTGGGGAGTAGGGTCTTTGCTGCTGCTGGTGGGCGTGGGCGAAGGTTTCCGCTCGGGCAACAAGCGCGAGTTGGCCGAGTTCGGTAAGGACATCATGTTTCTTTTTCCCGGGCGCGCGCCAGCGGTAAAGGGCAATATGAGCTCCGCCCGTCCCTACTTACTCACCTACCGAGACTATGTGGACATCCGTCAGCAAGCTCCTCACGTTCGCAATGCCTGTCCTCTTATTTCCCGCAGCGACCTGCACGAGGTGAGCGAGTTCGCCAATGCAGGCGGCGAAATTCTGGGAGTGGAGCCTCAGCTTAACGAGATAAGTTACCTTCCCCTCAAGGAAGGACGCTGGCTCAATGAAATGGACGAAGCGCAGAGACGCAATGTGATCGTCCTCGGTAATGAGCTGCTGAAGACGCTGTTCCCCGGGCGACCGGCGGTTGGTGCGTTCGTCCTGCTGAATGGCCTAAGGTTTGAAGTCGTCGGCAGCATGCCGCATCTTGGCCGTGGAGACAACAATTGGCTGAACATGCGCGCCTACATCCCTCTCCCGGTGATGGCTACCTACTTCCCGCTCAAGGGAGAAAACCACGAGAACTCCATTTCCTATATCGAATACCAACCGCGCGTGACCGCTGAGCATGTCTTGGCGGAGGATGATGTCCACAAGGTCATTGCCCGCAATCACGGATTCGATGCCAGCGATCAAAATGCCTTTGACGGCTGGGATTCGATCCAGGAATCAAAAATGGTGGGAACGATTTTCGACGTCATGAACATGTTCCTGGGAGCGGTGGGCATGGTCACGCTGGCTCTGGGGGCCATCGGCGTCATCAACATTATGCTGGTCGCTGTCAGCGAACGTACCCATGAGATCGGATTGCGGAAGGCCCTGGGCGCCACCAACCGCAGCATTCTGTTTCATTTTTTTCTGGAAGGGCTGCTTCTCACACTGGGTAGCGGGTTGATCGGCATGGGTTTGGCGGCAGGCTTGATGGCGATGATGGGAACCGTACAGGGGCCGGGCGGATTCGATCCGCCTAAATTGGTGCCGATGTCGGCCATGCTGGCGATTGGCAGCCTGACGCTCGCCGGGGTGGTCGCGGGTCTTTATCCCGCGCGCAAAGCGGCCATGCTGCAGCCGGTGGAAGCCCTCCGGCAGGAGTGATGCCAGGGGTGATGCGACAGGGGTAATGCGATATGTTCCGTGATCTGCTCCGGGAAGCCTACGCCGCTATGCGTCACAATCGGCGCCGCACCGCTCTCACCATGCTGGGCATGGCCTGGGGCATCGCCACGGTAGTCATGCTGCTCGCTTATGGCGATGGCTTCGGCCAGGCCTGCGCCAACATTTTTGCCAATTTCGGCACCAAGCTCGTCATCGTGGTCCCGGGCCGTACTTCCATGCAGGCCGGTGGTCAGAAATCGGGAGTCCTCATCCGCTTTACTCAGGAGGATGTAGACACGCTTGCCACCAACCTTCCCCAAATCACCCACATCACACCCGAAGTCAGCAAGCAGGCAAGCATCCAGTACGACACCAGGGTTTTCACCTGGGCTGTCACCGGCAATTATGCCAACGTGATTGACGTTCGCGCCCTCAAGCTTGGACAGGGTCGCTTCTATAACGCAGAAGACGAGATCCAGCGTGCCCGTGTAGCGGTGATCGGTTCGGAAGCGAAGGAAAAATTGTTTTCCGGACGCAATGCGCTGGGGGAGCGCATCCGGGTTAACGGCCTGAGCTTCGAAGTCATCGGTGTCCTGAGCGCCAAAATGCAGGAAGGAAATGATGACATAAACCGCGTGGTATACGTCCCCTTCAGTACCATGGCCGATCTGAAGGATACGCATTACCTGGACAGCATCTGGTTCACCTACCAGACTCCCGAGTACGAGCGCCTGGAACAGTCGGTCCTGTCGATTCTGGCGGTGCCGCATAAGTTCAACCAGACCGACCGACAGGCCGTGAGAGTATTCAACCTCATGATGCAGGTCCATCAGTTCGAAATCATCACTCTCGGGTTGAAGGTGTTGATGGGTTTCATTGGCACGCTCACGCTCGGCATCGGCGGCGTCGGCCTGATGAATATCATGCTGGTTTCGGTCACGCAGCGCACGCGTGAGATTGGCGTGCAGAAGGCGCTGGGCGCGCAACGGCGGTACATCCTGCTGCAGTTCCTCGCCGAAGCGCTGACCATTACCTTCATTGGCGGCGTGCTTGGAGTGGTACTGGCTTACGCAGTCGCGCTTTCCGTAGGAAGGCTCACCTTGTACAGCGCCTTCGCCAAGAACGGAGAAGCCGGCGACATCCGCCTGATCATCGCTCCGGGAACGCTGATCGCGTCCACGCTCATTCTCGGCGCCGTGGGACTGGTCAGCGGCATGGTCCCGGCCTTTCGCGCCTCCCGTCTGGATCCGATTGAGGCGCTGCGACACGAATAGCGGCTGCCTGAGAGAAGCCGCACAGCGTCTGAAAAGGTCTCGCCCTTGCCTGGATCACTGTTGAAAAATCGCTATTTCACCACCAACCCTGGACATCGATTTGGGAGCTGAGTTCTAGCAGTTCTAGTTCTGGTTTCTCAGCGGTTGACTGCGCTCATCATCTGCTCTGCATAGCGCGCTCCCGCGGCCGCGCCGGCCGGGAACGCGTCATCGATCCGCTGGAGGTCCTCCTCCGTCAGCCGCACCTCAAGCGCGCCAACGTTCTCCTCAAGATACTTGCGGCGCTTGGTGCCGGGAATCGGAACAATGTCCTTGCCCTGCGCCAGTACCCAAGCGAGCGCGAGCTGCGATGGCTTGCAGCGTTTTTCTTTCGCGATCTCTTCCACGCGCCGAACCAGGTCGAGATTTTTCTGGAAATTATTTCCCTGAAACCGTGGGTCGCTGCGGCGGAAGTCGTCTGCGGGAAAGTCTTCGAAACGCTGGACTTGCCCGGTCAGGAAGCCTCGGCCAAGCGGGCTGTAGGCTACAAAGCCAATTCCCAACTCCCGGCAAGTCGGGAGTATTTCGCTTTCTGGATCGCGGCTCCAGAGAGAATATTCGGTTTGCAGGGCGCTGATCGGATACACCTTCGCGGCACGTCGCAGCGTCTGCGACGAGGCTTCGGAGAGTCCCAGGTAGCGAACCTTGCCGTCTTTCACCAGCTGCGCCATGGCGCCGACAGTCTCCTCAATCGGCGTATTAGGATCTACCCGATGCTGGTAGTAGAGATCAATGATTTCAACACCCAGGCGCCGAAGGCTGCCTTCGCAGGACGTGCGCACGTAATCCGGCTTGCCGTTGAACCCGCGTGCCGTTGGATCCTTCGGGTCACGAACGATGCCAAACTTGGTTGCGAGAACAACCTGGTCCCGCTTGCCCTTGATGGCTTCGCCGACAAGTTCTTCGTTCTTGTGAGGGCCGTAGGAATCGGAGGTGTCGAGAAAATTGACGCCGAGTTCGAGAGCTCGGTGAATCGTTGAGATTGACTCTTTATCGTCGCCTGGCCCGTAGAACTCCGACATGCCCATGCAGCCGAGGCCGAGGGCAGAAACTTTAAGACCGCTGCGTCCAAGTAAGCGAAATTGCATGATGGCCCCTTTACGGGCGGTTTAAGAATTACGAAGGAACACTTACTAGATGCTGGGAATCACGGGGTGGGTGCGTGGAAACCAGAGGCTCTAGTTCGTGACCAGGATGCGAGGCTCGGACTCCGGCAAGACCTCGCCTATCTGGACGGCGGGAATTCCTGCAGCATTCAGCTTTGAAACCCAATCGTTTCCGTGGGTCTTCACGGCCATTAACAATCCCCCAGCGGTCTGGGGATCGAACAGGAGAGTTCTGATGTCATCGGGGACGCCGTCGTCGTATTGAACGAGGCATTCCGCGAACTCCCGATTGTTCTTGAGCCCGGCAGGGATGTGGCCCGCGCGAACACACTCCAGAGCGCCCGCCAGCAAGGGGATTCGGCCGGCATATAGGGCCAAAGAAACATTGGACGCGAGAGCCATTTCACGAGCATGTCCAATCAAGCCGAAGCCCGTGATGTCCGTCATGGCGTTAACGCTGATCTGATTGTCGGCGATAAATTCAGCGGCTTTCTTATTGAGAGCAGTCATCGACTGCACGGCGGCCTCGATCCAAGCTGGCTCTGCTTTACCTTTCTTAATGGCGGTCGAGATCACTCCAGTGCCGAGTGCCTTCGTGAGGATTAAAATATCCCCCGGCTTCGCGCCACGATTGGCTAGAACCTTCTTGGGATGAACGAGGCCCGTCACCGAATATCCGAACTTCGTTTCTTCATCGCGAATGCTGTGGCCACCGATTATGGTGCACCCGGCCTCGACCATCTTGGAGAGTCCTCCAGCGAGAATCTGCTGAAGAATTTCGAGGTCAGCCTTTTCTGGAAAACATACCAACGCAAGCGAGGTGAGCGGCTTACCGCCCATCGCATAGACGTCGCTCAGGGCGTTGGTGGCTGCGATTTGGCCGAAAGTGTAGGGATCGTCCACGATGGGTGTGAAGAAGTCAACGGTTTGAACCAGTGCTTGATCCGGTGCGATTTGATACACGCCCGCATCGTCGGCGTAATCGAAGCCGACCAGAACATTCGGGTCATGTTGCCGGGCTAATTTCCCAAGCACCGTGTCCAGCGCCGCCGGACTCAGCTTGGACGCTCAACCCGCAGCTTTAACCGACTCCGTCAGCCGGAATGGCTTTGTTTCGGACATGAGAGTATTGTACCGAGTTGCGGATACCGAGTTGCCGGTCAGAACCGATCGCGAACGAGTTTTCCGTTTTCCTTGACTTCCCTAACGCCGCGGCAGGAGAATTTGTCCAGCTCTTTACTGTTCTGTCTTTGCGCTTGCAACCGTGCAGGTCGCGCTCCCGTCTAAAGGTTCAACGTCATTCGGGGCAAGTATTGTGCTCCTCTTTGTCACATCTGCTACAAACGCTCTGCGCTGGACCGTCATCGCCTCCTCGCTTGTTATCGCGATCATTCTTACGGGATGCGGATCTTGGAGCGGATCTCAGAGTGGCCAGGCAGCGGTCCCAGCACCTGCTATACCTGCCCCTATACCTGCCGCTGAACCGGTGCTTCTTTATGACGGGACAGGCACGTCACCCTCTGACGTTGCCGCGATCGAAGCGGTCCTGGGAACTCTCGGGGTTGGCTACATAACGGCGAATTCAAGTCAGCTTGAGGCCACGAGCGAAGCACAGCTGGGCGGCTACACGCTGCTCATCGTCCCAGGCGGGAATTCGATCACAATCGGCCGAAACCTCAGCTCGGCGGCCACGGCAACGATCCGCAACGCGGTCGCACAGTATGGCCTGCACTATCTGGGAATCTGCGCTGGTGCCTTCTTTGGCGGGTATTCGACTTACAACGGAGTGGATCTCACGTCGGGTGTGTGGTTCAACTTCTATGGCGATGAAAGTAAGGGAATCCACCTAGAGGCAGTTGCAATCTCCTTACCCAATGGCGGCCCGCTCGATGTGTACTGGCAGGACGGGCCTCAGCTTTCGGGCTGGGGTGATGTTGTTGCCAAATATCCAGACGGTACAGCTGCAATTGTGGAGGGCAAATCCGGAAATGGATTCGTGGTGTTCACCGGCGTCCATTTGGAAGCTCCGGCAGGGTGGCGAACGGGAATGACGTTCACTACTCCACTGTCCGTAGACCTCGGTTACGCAGGTACTTTGATTCAAGCTGCTCTCGCGGGAACGCCGCTGCCGCACTTTTGACACGCGGTCATGCCGGGCAAAGCAGGAAGCTGGACCATATACTTAGCTCACTTTACAGTCACATCCGTGATTCGTATCTCGGGATACCGATGGTTCCACTGCGCGGAGATGCTGTCGAAGGTTAGCCGGAAGGGTTGACTTTGTCCGGGAGCGAGCGGGGAGACATTGAGATCCACCGCTTCCGCGTATGGGCCGCCAGTCTTCAGCGCTCTCAGCGGAACATTTTCGCGTTGAACGATCTGCCCCATGTCATCTTTGAAAACGACCTCAACCACGGCGTGAGTTACCGCCTTGTCGCCGGCATTGGTGACGGTGCCGTCAATGTAGCTGACAGTTGCGCCAACAAAATTCTCGGCCGCGCTCATCTTGAAGTCAGAAAGTTGGAGGTTGGCCGCGTATGGAGGAGGCCCGGAAGCGGGCTTGGGAGCTTCTCGCAGAAGCAAGGCGATCACGACCATCACGGCCAGAACAGACACCACGGCCACGAGAATGGTACGGCGGCTGGAATCACTCGCTTCCGTTACCGGGGATTGTGAATTCAGGCCGCCCATGAAGGTTGATTGTACAGCGGCGTGAGAGCTAGCTGGTCCAGATGTTACTCGCCGCCCACGGTGAGCCCGTCAATACGGATGGTCGGGGCCGCAACCGAGCCGCGGAATTCCAGGTCGCTGGCGATCTCGGAAATGTTGAAGAAAAGTTCCTTCAGATTTCCCGCGACAGTGATTTCTTCGACCGGATAGGCGAGTTCTCCGCCGGAAATCCACATTCCGGATGCGCCACGGGAATAGTCGCCCGTGACAAGGTTCACGCCCTGACCCAGGAATTCGGTGACGTAGAGGCCTTCCTTGATTCCGGAGATCAGTTCTTTCGGTAATCGCGTGCCTGGCTGCAAAAAGTAGTTGCCCGGACCGATACCGGGCGTGCCCGCGAGCCCGCGAGAGGCATTGCCCGTCGTCTGCAGGCCTAGTTTCTTCGCCGTGTAGGTATTGAGCAAGTACGATTTGAGCACTCCATTTTCGATGACGACGGTGCGACGTGTGGGAACGCCTTCCCCGTCAAACGGGCTGGTACCAAAGCCGCCGGGAATGGTGCCATCGTCGATAACGTTGACATTGTCCCCGGCAATCTTCTGACCCAACTTGCCGGCCAAAAACGAAGCTCCTCGATAAACGGAATCGCCGTTCACGCCCTCGAAAATATGCTCGAGAATTGAAGTTGAAACCATGGGATCGAAGACGACCGGCACCTGAGCGGTCTTCGCTTTTCGGGCGCCCAGACGGCGCAGAGTCCGCTCGGCAGCAACTTTCCCGACGTGCTCCGGGGATTCAAGTTTGGTCAACGTGCGCGCGACCGAGAACCAGTAGTCGCGCTGCATCGCGCCATTGTCGTTTTGAGCGATGGGAACGGCTGCAACGGAGCAGTAGGAACGGCGGTACTCACCGACGAATCCGTGGGAGTTCGCCAGGACTTTGTGGCCGGTGGCGGCGTCAAATGATCCGCCCTCGGAATTCTTGATGCGTGGGTCGAAATCGAGTGCAGCTTTTTCCGCGCGGCGGGCGTAGTTAATGCGATCCGCGCCAGGCAGCGAATACACGTCTTCGTGATAGAGGGCCAGATCGCCGGAGAGCGATCCGAGTCGCGACGGTTCAGGAATCCCGCCGAAAGGGTCTTCGGACGTGATCTTTGACAGTTCCAGTGCCGACTTCACCATGCGGTCGAGGCCTTCGCGCGAGAAGTCGCTGGAATAAGTGCTGGCCGCGCGCTGGCCGAAGAAGACCCGCACGCCTATCGACCGGGAGCCCGATTCCTTCAGAGTCTCGACCTGTCCAAGACGAACCAGGGTGGAGAACTCGTCGCCTTCGCGTACAACGCATTCTGCAGCAGTGGCGCCGCCAGCCATGGCGCGGCTGACGATCTCCTGGGCGAGATTCCGTAAGTCAGTTTCGAGTTTCGCGTTTCCGGTTTCCAGTTGAGTAGAAGACATAAGAAGTTCTTTACCACGGAGGCACAGAGCCACAGAGAAAAACCGGACCTAGGAATTTCTGATAATCCGCTGTTTTTCAATCTGATCCGTAGAGTCCAAGCCCAAACCCAACAAAATAAATCACGATCGCCGAGAGCATTACCGCACCAAAGATACGCAGGTCGCGATCAAGACGACCTTTCGGTTCGCCTTTCCTAGGAGACAAAGCGCTGCGCCACAAATAGGCGGCGCCTGATGCGAAAAGTAAGAGCCGAAACCATCCCACAATATTTGTATTGATTATCACGTCGCAATCTCGTCCGACTTGCGATCCAGCACTGCGCACTAGGAATTTCTCTGTGACTCTGTGTCTCTGTGGTGGAAACGCAGGTCACTGCATGAAGCCGCCGACATCTTTTTTGGCGGTGCCGCCTACGGTGAGACGATCGATTTTGATCGTCGGGATGCCCACGCCTACGGGCACAGCTTGACCGTCTTTGCCGCAGGTGCCGACGCCCTCGTCGAGCTTAAGATCGTTGCCCACCATGGAGACGCGGGTCAGCACGTCGGGCCCGTTACCAATCAACGTTGCGCCTTTAATCGGAGCGGTGATCTGGCCGTCCTCGATCATGTACGCCTCAGAGGCCGAGAAAACAAATTTGCCATTGGTGATGTCGACCTGGCCACCGCCGAAGTTCACGGCGTAAATTCCGCGTTTGACCGAGCGAATAATGTCCTCCGGCTGATCCTCGCCAGGAAGCATGTAGGTATTCGTCATCCGCGGCATGGGGATGTGCTCGTAACTCTCGCGGCGACCATTGCCGGTGTCGGAGATACCCATGAGGCGCGCGGAAAGCTTGTCGCTCAGATAACCCTTCAGGATTCCGTTTTCGATGAGCACGGTTTCCTGTGTGGGCTCGCCCTCATCGTCCACGTTGAGGGACCCACGGCGCCAGGGCATCGTGCCATTGTCAACCACCGTGCACTTCGCGCTGGCCACGCGCTTACCCACAAGCCCTGCGAATGCAGAAGTTTTCTTGCGATTGAAATCGGCTTCAAGGCCATGACCCACGGCCTCGTGCAGCAACACCCCCGGCCATCCCGGTCCGAGAACAACTTCCATCTCGCCTGCCGGTGCTTCGCGCGCGTCGAGTTGCAGGATCGCCTGACGTGCGGCTTCCTTGGCAAAAAACTCGGGAGTCTTTTCGCCGAAGAAGAAGTCGAGCGCTACGCGTCCCCCCCCTCCGGAGCCGCCGCGGGCCGAGTTGCCCTCAGTCTTGGCGATACAGGAAACGTTCATGCGTGCCAGCGGTTGGGAGTCTTCGGCGAAGGTTCCGTCAGAAGCGACGACCAGAATGTTGCGGAGCTCGTCTGAGTAGCTGGCACGAACCTCCTGAATTCGCGGATCATACCCGCGAGCCGCTTTATCCGCACGCATCACCAATTCAACTTTGGCGGAAATCTCGGCGTCGACCGACGGCAAAGTCACCGGATACAGGCTGCGAGCGGCAGTCTTCTGAAAACCGGCAACCGGCGTCTTGGCTGGGGCGCTGGCAATCAAGGCCGCAATGCGTGCCGCATGGAGAATGCGTTCGGCGGAGAGGTCGTCAGTATAGGCATAGCCGGTGCGCTCCCCGGAGACCACGCGCACACCGCAGCCTGCGGAGATGCCTTGGGAAGCCGATTTGATCATGGACTCATCCACCATCAGGGCAGTGGAAGAGAGGTATTCGAAATAGAGGTCAGCGTAGTCGCCACCGGCCGAAAGGGCTGCTGAAAGGTAGAGTTCCAGATCGTGCTCAGTGAGGCCGTAATGCTCGAAGAAAAATCTTTGTTTGTCCACGTGAATTAGATGCCCCTGAGTGTCGGAAGACTCGGCCGCTAGCCCTCAACCATTATCCCATATAGGCACGCTGGTAGGAGCGGGTGTCTCGGATCTATCCCGTTGCTCGGGATAACGATGGTCACTCGTCACAGACTCAGCATTGGCAATGCCGCACAATGGCAAGCGTGACGCCCGAAGCACTCACGCGTACGGTTCAGGACTATCTCAGCCAGGCCTCGGGCGCCGTAGTGCTTGAGGACGGCTCAGTCGTCTTCGATCTGGGACGGGCCAAGTATTCCATCTCTGGCGAGCACAACAAATGTTTGCTCCATCTCTGGTCGGTCGAGCGGAACACCGTGCGGCGGGTGCTCGATGCGGAGGTCAAGAACGGGACGCTAAGACTGGCTGTGCAGCGGCTGGGTCAGTCGCGTCCCACTAAGCTCGATATCTGCCGGGAGCGCGACCGGCGCTCGCCTTCCGCAAAAAAAGCGGCGCGGGCGGCCTATGAACACAAGCTGAGACGGGCGCTGGAGCGCCACTTTCCCGGATTCATAATTACACGTCTAACCACCGGAATCGATCTTGAAAAATCCTTTGGACCGATCTATGCGAGGGGAATGCTGCGACAGGGGCAGTCGGCATTCGCTGTGCTCGGAGTGAATGCGCGGGAAACGCAAGCCTCGATCGATGCCGCGCTCACCTTCGGTATTCTGTGGCTGGATGTGTGCCGCACCGGCCAGCCGGGGAAGGTCCTTGTCGAGGGTCTGAAGCTGTTTGTTCCGCTGGGAACCTCCGCGCTGATCCGCGAGCGGATGGCGAATCTTAACCGGGACGCGGCCAAGTGGAGATTGTTTGAGCTGGACGATCGGCAAGACGCGGTAGTGGAGATCGATTGTTCCGACCGAGGCAACGTGGCCACCCGGTTGGTCCACGCTCCGGATGAAGGTGCGGCACTCGATCGGTTCGTGGAATCGATTGGGAGAATGCGGAGGCTTTTGCCGCACTGCGAAGTCGCTGTACTCTCCGCCGCAGAGATTGCCTTCCGCTGGCGCGGGTTGGAGTTCGCCCGAGCTCGCATGGGAGCCGAGCCCGGATCATTTCGAAGCATTCAGGAAATTGTCTTTGGCGTAGGTGCGGAAGAACGAGTTCTTGAGGCGCGCAATGAGGGCGCGTTCAGTGAGCTGATTAATTGCCTGCGTGACATCAGGCACCCTTACGGATCACGCCGGCATGCGTTGTGGCGGATGCATCCAGAGCGCTGGCTGGAGTCGCTGGTGGTGGGCGATGTGAGCGTCGTCGATGAGCGTCTGGACGCAGCCAGTCTCTATTCGCAGGTACCGGCCTTCTCCGCCGCGGATCGCGCCATGATCGATGTTCTGACCACTACGCTTGAGGGGCGACTCGCCGTAGTGGAACTCAAGGCTGATGAGGATATCCACTTGCCCCTACAAGGGTTGGACTATTGGTCGCGAGTTGAGTGGCACCACGCTCGTGGCGAGTTTGCCCGCTTCGGGTACTTTGACGGGAAAGAATTATCCCCCGAGAAGCCGTTGCTGTTTCTGCTGGCACCGGCACTGCATGTGCATCCAGCTACCGACATCTTGCTCCGCTACGTCTCCCCGGAAATTGAATGGGTATTCGTAGGAATTGACGAACGATGGAGAGAGGGAGTAAAGGTCGTGTTTCGAAAACGGCCAGCCGTCGATCGAAGCTCGTTCCCAGAGTCGCGGCGGACAACAGAAGCTTAGCCTCAAAGTTCACTATCCTTTCCAGGCTCCCAGCAACCTGCGCAAATCTACGAACTGTCCCAGATGGTAGGCGTTGTGGTCCGCGAGCAGCAGAGCCTCGCGCAGAATAGTCTGGCCGTCGCCCCACGGGATGCGCGCGAACAGGTCGATCTTAGGGTTCGTGACCAGATTCTGCATGGCTTTCAGGTCTTGGCGGAATTCTTCAATGCTCCGGTTCCAGGCAGCAGAGTTCGGCGGCGCTTCCGTCTTCGGCCAATATCCTGCCGGCCACTCCGGAGAAGCGTACTTTGAATTGCGGCTGAACTCCAAAATGTCCCATTGCGTCAGGCGCAAGTGTTCAAGCAGCATCCAGGGTGAGTGTGGAAATTTGGCAGGGCGCGTACCGCGCAGCCTCGGGGGGAGTCCTTTCACCACGTCGTCGAACTTTGCGTGAGCCCCTCCGCCTGAGAGGAGATCGATTAGGTGCTGGCGGAGGGACTTATCGTGTGCGTCCTTCATAATTTCTCTCCTTCATTTCGCTTTCAGTGCGACGGCACGTCTCCGTAACGCGGTGACTCGGTAGCGGAATTTCCCTCGGGCTTCTCCCCGCGGTACACGCGCGAAATGCCGCGCACCACGCGCCGTAGCGGCAGTGTGCCCGTTTCATCCGCGAAGAACACTTCCCCTATCCGGCTGCCGCGGTAGTACCAGCGCTTGAACAGGGCAAGGTGCTCCATGGTTTCCAGAACGGACTTTGTTTTCGGCGGCAGAGACGAGCTCAAGGTCGCTTGCACTCTCGATTCCATGGACTGTGACTTTGCGTGCTCGGTGGGCTGGATACAAAACAGTAACGGCCCCGAGAGGCAGCCGGCTTCGATTCGGAAGAATGCAACCGAGTCGGGCAGGTGGCAGGGCTGAATCATGACCGCAGAAAGACGGTCGAGGCGGTGAACTGCCTCGGGAAGTTGGCTGAGCACCGGCTTCAGCTTCTCTAGGCGCGCGTGGATCGCTGCGGCATCTTCAAACCCGAGATTGGTTGAGGCAGCGTCGCGCCGCGCCGAGAATTCGCGGACCAGCGACTCTCCGCCCGAGTCGAAATAGGCCTGCACGCGGGCTACTTCCGCGGAGTGCTCCTCATCCGTGCAGCCTTTGAAGCAAGGCGCGAGGCACATCTTCATTTCGGAATAAATGCAGCCGGGGAACTCTGGGTCGGGATGCAGGTCGGGCACGCAACGCCGCATCTTGAAGAAGTCGAGCGAATCGTTCATGAATTTTTCTGCCGCGGCGCGCGATGGAAACGGCCCATAGTAGAGGGAGCGCCCATTCAGCCTGCCCAACCGCGTGGTGATGGAAGCGCGGGGATACTCATTCTCCAGATGGAGCTTGACCAGCGGCGCGAAACGGAAGCGCAGGCGATCGCCATACGATTTGGGAAAGGTTGCGCGCAGGGCTTGATAAAGCACGAAGCTGGACTCGAAGTCGGAGCCGGTCGGCGTGTATTCGATGTGGCGGACGCGATCGCGCAGATTGAGCTTCTTCGTACGCTCTTCAATCCACCCCAGCAGCCGCTGCAGGCGGCGCCGTAGATTGGCTGTCTTGCTGACGTAAGGCTCGGCTTGTGCGTCCTCTCCGCGTAACAGGAATACGGCTGGAGCCGCCGGGATTGCGGAGAAGACCTCGGCATCGCGTTCCGGAACGAATTCGAGACGCTGGGCTAGCACGAGCTCATTGTAAGCAAAGCTTCACCACGGAGTCAGAGCACGGAGAGTTTAGTGAGACTTACCGAAAGCTGGCGCTGCGGAACTTCTGACGGAAGTCGATGCCATCCAGCGTAATGATGCGGCACATTTCGTGGAGCCGGGAGCGCATGCGCTCACCAATCCGATCGCCGAGGGTTTCCGCGCGCGCCGCTGCACGCGACGGCGAAAGGGATGCCGAGGCTCCCGCTGCGGGTTGATCGTCAAAATTGGTTGTGATGATGGTCGTACGATTGTCGTTGTAGCGGGTATTCAGGATCAGACTTACCGTATCCCAGACCCATTCCGTTGGCTTTACTGCCCCCAACTCGTCGAGGACAAGCACATCGGTTTCAAACACCGGACGGAGAACGTCCAGCTCCGAGGTCTGGACGGAGGTGTTGTACGAGTTCTGAATTTCTTTCAGTAACTCACGATAGTCATAAAAGACACAGGAGATACCTCGATTAAGGATTAACTCCTTGATGATCCCAACCGCCAGGTGGGTCTTGCCGGTGCCAATCTTGCCGATGATCAAGAGCCCCGTGCCGTCGCGCGGATCGAACTCCTGGGCGAAACGGGCGGCGGTGAGGTGAGCCAGAGCGAGCGACGGATGAGCTCCGGGAAAATCCGTAGTAAAGCTGGGGAGCTCGCAATGTTCATAACGCCGTGGAATTCGCGCCGCCGACAGCAGTGACTGAGCCCGCGCTCGCAATTGGCAATCGCAGCGAGTCACGCGCCGGTCTTTCGGTGCGCCGGGAGCGGAAGGAACCGTTTTCCAGCCCGTGCCATCGCACACCGGGCAGACGCCTGCGGGAGCCTTAATCACCTGGGCCTTTTCCAAATTCAAAAGAATCCGTCTTTGAGAATTTATTTTGCACCCAAATTGACTTTGCACCCGAACGCCAACCTCGCGCAAGTCCCAAAGCCCGACTATCTGTGTACATCCTGTGAAGGAGCACTCGAGTCTGTGGAGGGACGAGGAAAACCGATCCCACACTACGTGTAACCATGTAGGAGGCGGCTTGGAATTCGCGGTACTCCCAGGGAGTGCGGGCATTGGCCCCGGTATGTGGATGAAAAGCCGCACCCCAAGCCCCAATTCGGGCCAGGTAGGTGCAAAACAGGCTTCCCATGCGGATTTTCACAGTTGACATTCCGCCCGAAGGGAGGAAAATACGAGCCGTCAGGTTTCCCAACTCAGCCAACGGATTCTGCCTCCCGGTGTAGGCTGGGCGAGAAAGAGACCTGCGAGGAGAGACTAATGAATAAAGCCGATCTCGTTGATAAGATCGCAGGCGCTTGTGAGATGAGTAAAGCACAGGCTACGATGGCGATTGAGTCGCGAAATTCACTCCTGGGGCCGAACTCAAGAAAGCGGTCAACAAGAAATAGAAGTAACAGTAGAGAACAGAATCCGGAATTTGTAAGAGACGGCAGGGGGTTGGCCCTGCCGTTTTTGCTGTAGCTCAACAGTTAATGTGGGGACAGCCGCCCCGGCTGTCCTGCCGGGCGAAGCCCGGTTCTTGTCCAAGCCAGAATCCGTCCCATTCGGACCCTTTCAATGCGGGGGCGACGCCAAGTGTGGATCGATTCCGGCTAGCTTGCGGCAATTCCGCCGATGTCTGTGCGAGAGAGACAAAGTTAGCGCAGACAATTTGCCAGAACGAGCAAGGTGGCGGAGAATCGAAGGCCCGGCATCGTATTCGACTGGGGTTGGATCTTTCTTTTGCCGCGCAGGTGATTGCCGTGATTCGTTCAATCAACAGCAAAGCGCTCGTAGCCGTCTCCTCTCTGGTTCTAGCGCTAACTTTTCACGATAGCGCAAATCAGACTTTCGCAGCGTGGCATCGGGTCTCGGACATTCCGGTGATTTCTCCGCGTGGAGACGGGTGGGAGTCTGCGGGCACATTCAACCCCGCGGTGGTTGTTCGAGATGGAAAAATCGTCATGCTCTACCGTGCGCAAGATAAGCAGGGGACGTCGCGTTTGGGGTACGCGGAAAGCAGCGATGGACTGAAGTTCGCGCGACGGGCCGAGCCCGTTCTTTCGCCCTTGGAGGACTATGAAAAAGATGGGGGCGTGGAAGATCCGCGGCTGGTCCAGTTCAATGGCACGTACTATCTGACGTACACGGGCTATAACAAGAAAGACGCGCAACTTTGTCTGGCGACTTCCAAGGATCTGATTCACTGGCAGCGGAAGGGAGTGATCTTACCTGCATACAAGGGGCACTGGAATGTGAAGTGGACTAAGTCCGGCGCGATCGTACCAGAGAAGATCGACGGTAAGTATTGGATGTATTTTCTGGGCACGAGCGCGGACAACAGAGACCAGACAGGTTTGGCCTCGTCCACGGACCTTATTCACTGGACCGAGGTGACGGACAGTCCTGTGTTGCCCGTGCGTGCGGGACAATTTGATTCACGCGTGGCCGAGCCGGGGCCCGCACCCCTCGTGACATCAACGGGAATTGTGCTCATCTATAACGGTGCCGACGACAAGCTCGTATATCGAACCGGCATCGCAGTCTTTGATCCTCATGATCCTCGTCACCTGATCTCGCGCAGCGACCAGCCGGTCTTCGCTCCGGAGAAAGATTGGGAGAAAATCGGCCAGGTCCCCAATGTAGTTTTTGTCGAGGGAATGGTCCAGAAGAGGGATAAGCGGAACGACCGATACCTGTTCTACTACGGAGGTGCGGACAAATACGTTGGGGTGGCGGAAACCTCCCTAAACCACTGAATGACCTCTGCCGTCTGAAAACCTGCCACTCCGATTGGATCGAGGCTGATTGGCCGGATTGCACCGACGTGGATATGGTCGACGCTTGACCGAGTCCAGCGGCGACCATAACATGCGAACTGGCCATGCTATTGAAGGTTTCCCGTTTTTCACCCTCGCACCGCAACTGCCCTGCCCTGTGTGCTGCGTCTTTTCTTTTTTGCGTCATGTTGTGCCACGGTCAACAGGCTAAGACTACGCCCGTCCTTCCAGAACACCCCATTGCCAACTTCACGGATGTCGCTGAGAAAGCCGGCCTCACCATGCAGGATGTTTTTGGCGGCGTGAATACGAAGAAGTACATCATCGAAACTACAGGCACGGGCGTCGCAATTTTCGACTACGACAACGACGGCTGGCCCGACATCTTCATCGTGAACGGCACGAAGATCGACACATCATTTCCCACAGGCCAGGGACCGAGCAATCATCTTTATCGCAACAATCACGATGGTACTTTCACCGACGTGACCGCTAAGGCGGGGCTCACCGCGACCGGCTGGGGACAAGGAGTCTGCGCAGGTGACTACGATAACGACGGCTGGGAAGATCTTTACGTCACGTATTACGGTAAGAACCGGCTGTACCACAACAGCGGTGGAGTTTTCACCGAAGTTGCCGACAAGGCTGGGGTAGCCGGATCAGGCAAGGCGTGGGGCACGGGCTGTGCTTTTGTGGATTATGACCGCGACGGGTATCTCGATCTGGTCGTGGCGAATTACGTGGATTTCGATCTGGCGACCGCTCCTGCGCCGGGAGACAGGCCGACCTGTGTGTGGAAGGGAGTTCCCGTGATGTGCGGACCGCGCGGGCTTCCCGGTGCGAAAAATATTCTCTACCACAATCGAGGCGACGGCAGCTTTGAGGACGTTACCACGAAGGCGCATATTGACCGGACTGATGGGCACTATGCGTTCAGCGTTTCGACATTGGACTTCGACGAAGACGGCTGGCCTGATATTTATGTTGCCTGCGACAGCACGCCCAGCATCCTGTACCGCAACAATCACGACGGCACTTTCACGGACGTTGCAGTCACAGCGGGCGCGGCCTTCAATGAAGATGGGCGCGAGCAGGCCGGCATGGGCTCAACTATCGCTGATTTCAACGGCGATGGGCACTTGGATATCTTCAAGACGAATTTCTCCGACGACACTTCTACCCTTTACCGCAACAACGGAGACGGTACCTTTACGGACGCGACTGCGGCCGCGGGCCTTGGCCTTTACACGCAGTACCTGGGATGGGGAACGATGTTTTTCGATTTTGATAATGATGGCTGGCCTGACTTGATTCTTGTGAACGGCCACGTGTATCCCGAAGTGGACAGCCAGCATTTGGGCAGCAACTATAAAGAGCCGCGCATCCTTTACCACAACAACGGCGACGGAACCTTCAGCGATATTTCCGCGTCGGCGGGGGCGGGGATCAGGACTGCTGCTTCCTCGCGCGGTTTGGCCCTGGGCGATCTGTGGAACGACGGCAAGATTTCTGCAGTCATCAGCAATATGAACGATCGTCCAAGTCTGCTGGTCAACCAGATTCGGACGCCGAACCACTGGGTCACGATCCGCACCGTAGGCACGAAATCGAATCGCGACGGCATCGGTGCTCGAGTTCGAGTGAAGACGGCCACTCGCATTCTTGTGGATGAAGTGCGCAGCGGTTCCAGTTACAGCTCGAACAGCGACATGCGAGTCCATTTCGGCTTGGGCACGGCTACCAAGACTGAGTGGGCTGAAGTGCGCTGGCCGAGCGGGCTGACTGAGCGCTTTACCAACCTGAGCGTGGACGAGGTTCATACGCTCAAAGAAGGTTCCGGCGCGCCAGTTGCGGCCGAGACCAAGAAACCGTGAGCGGCATTATTTGGAGGACTTCAAGTTCTTGGCGAATTGCATCGTACGCGTGATGCCCTCGCCTTCCTTCACGTACACCAGTTGATTCGCCTTGATGTCTTTGATCGTATCGACCTGACCGCTGGGCCAGTGGATTTCCAGCACGTCGACCTTCTCCGCCTTCCCCAAACCGAAGTGAATCCGGAAATCATTTTGCGAAATGTAACTGCCGCCACTGCGAACTTCGTCAATCTGTCGATGCGGCTTCGATTCCCCTGGCACGTGCATTACGCAGATGAGACGCGCTCCGATACCGCTGCGATTTGACTTCGTGCCGATGGTGCGCACCTTGATCCAATTGTTGTCGAGCTTGGAGTCGCAACGCAGGAGCTGAGGATAGTCGTTGACTGTATTGATGACCACGTCGATGTCCCCGTCATTGTCGAAATCGCCGAATGCGCAGCCTCGCGATGCCGCGGAATCCGAGATTCCTGATCCAGCCTGGAAGGAAACGTCGGCGAAGTGGCCATTGCGCAGATTGCGATAGAGGAGTTTCCGCTGGGCATACCCGGCCTCGGTCTTCAATTGCTCGACTTCCGGGTAGACGTGGCCGTTGCATATGAGAATGTCGGGCCACCCGTCGTTGTCGAAATCAAGAAAGCCGCAGCCCCAGCCGAGAAATTGCGTGTGCGCACCCAGGCCTGCGGTGAAAGTCGTGTCTTCAAAACTGCCGCCGCCCAGATTGTGGTAGAGGGAGGGCGTATCGCCGGCGAAGTTGGTCTTGACCAGGTCCAGGTTTCCGTCCAGATCATAGTCGGCGGCGGAAACTCCCATGCCGGCTTGCGGCTTGCCGTCGGGACTGAGAGCGCATCCGGCCTCGATGGCGATGTCCTCAAATTTCCCATTCTTTTTGTTCTGATAGAGTGCGCTAGCGGTCGAATCGTTGGCGACGTAAATGTCGGGCCAGCCGTCATTGTCGAAGTCTGCGGTGAGCACACCCAAGCCGTAGGTGCCGTTGGCGCGGAAGATTCCCGCAGCTTCGGAAACATCGCTGAAGGTTCCGTCACCGTTGTTGTGGTAGAGAATGTTCTTCCCGCCCTGCAAGCCGGGAGGTCCGCACGCTACCATAACGCTCTTATATAGACACGGACCAGACTCGGGAACTGGCGCGGTCGCCAGGTCGAGATCGATGTAGTTGGCAACGAAAAGATCGAGGTGGCTGTCGCGATCGTAATCGACAAACGCGCAACCTGTATTCCATCGCGTGCCTTTGCCCGCCACGCCCGCCTTCTGACTCACGTCAGTGAAGGTTCCATCGCCGTTGTTGTGGTAGAGAACGTTCTTCCCGTAGTAGGTGACGAAAAGATCGTCCCACCCATCATTGTCGTAGTCGCCGACACAAACGCCTTGCCCCCATCCCGAGTGCGCCAGTCCAGCCTTGGCGGTTACATCGGTGAATGTGCCATCGCGATTGTTCCGGAACAGATGCGACGTCGGTTCGCTGCCTGCGGGGAAACCCTCAAGGCGCGATCCGTTCACCAGAAAAATGTCGAGCCACCCGTCATTGTCGTAGTCGTAAAAGGCGACGCCACAACCCGTGGTCTCCAGCAGATACTTATTTTTGTGCTCGCCGCCGAAAATGGTTTTTGCGTTCAGGCCAGACTCACGAGCCACGTTTACGAAGCTCACCCCGAGATCGCTGCCTTGTGGATGTTCTTCCGCTTTTTGCGCATCGCCTTGTTGGCTCAGCCGAGCAGCGGCTCTCACCCAGCGCGGGCGCACCAATGCCAAGATGCTTTCGAGAGAAAGCACGAGAGCCGACCGACTTAGAGATTTCAAAAAAACGCGGCGTGAAGGGAACAAGAGGTTGCTACCTGGCCCACTCGGCTCGTGCTAGAATTCGGCCCCTTACCTCTTATATTCAGTGAACCGTGACTTTGCAACTTCGGGCGGGATAGAAATTCCGGTTGCGGCTAATGTCGCAACGAGCAGTGCATTCAGCACCATAATGTTTGTCACTCCGAGCAACGCGAGGAATCTCGGCTTTGGCCGCCGCATGGCAAGTTCTTTTTCCCAACGTATCATCTTAGCCCTTCTGATTTCGCTGACCCTCTTCACGCCTTTCGCCAACGCCCAGCAACCCGCGCCAGGTTTGGAACTCACGCGAACCATCCGCACTTGGGAATTTCTTCCAGTTGTAGGGACACGCGCAGCGTTGTTCGGCAACGAAACTGGACGGCTGGAAGCATGGGTCTATCCGCTCAAGATCTTCCGCGAGTTTCATCTCACGTTCCACGTTGGCGGTCGGGCGCTTCCTGCGGAAAGTCTCGCGCGGACGCTCTCAGTTCGCCCGGAGTCTGCCACCATCCTGTATGCGGGAGACTCGTTTCGAGTGCGCGAGACGCTGTTCGTCCCCATTCGCGAACCGGGCGCCGTGATTCTGTTCGACGTCGAGACCGAGCAACCGCTGGAGATTGAGGCTGCTTTCGTACCGGACTTCCAATTGGAATGGCCGGCCGCCATTGGCGGAACTTTCGTCGAGTGGGACGCGAAACAGAATGCATTCGTCTTCGGAGAAGAGACAAGGAAGTTTGCCGCGTTGGTTGGGTCGCCCACGGCCGCGGACGCCCGCGTGGCTTACCAGACAAATTACTCTTCGTCGGATGAGAACTCGCTTCGGCTAGGAGCGACGCAGAAAGGTAAAGAAACCAAGGTGCTGCTGGTCGCCGCTTCGGTGGCGAGCCGGACAGAGGCGGAGAAAACGTACGAGCATCTCGGCGCGTCGTATCCAGACCTGCTGCGAGAGTCCGCCGAATTCTATCGCGGCTACCTCGGCAAAACGGTCAATCTCGAACTGCCAGACAATTCTCTCCAGCAGTCGTACGACTGGGCGCGCATCAGCACAATCCAGGGTTTGGTGAGTAACCCGTATCTAGGCACCGGACTAGTTGCGGGATATCGAACGTCTGGAACCAGCCAGCGTCCGGGCTTCGCCTGGTTTTTCGGCCGCGATTCTCTTTGGACTTCGTTCGCGCTGAACGAGGAGGGGGACTACGCGACCAGCCGGACAGCCATCGACTTCATCAGCAAATACCAGCGCGAAGATGGCAAAGTTCCACATGAGATTTCACAGAGTGCGAGCCTGGTACCGTGGTTCAAGGACTATCCATACCCCTACGTTTCAGCCGATGCAACGCCGCTCTTCATCATTGCGATGAATGACTATGTGGTCCAGAGCGGCGACGTGGCGTTTGCTCACGATAAATGGGACAACGTGTGGCGGGCGTATCAGTTCCTTCGCTCGACCTACGACGCGCAGGGCTTCGCGCAGAATGCGGGAGTCGGCCACGGTTGGGTGGAGGGTGGTCCGCTTCTGCCGGTAAAGAATGAGTTCTATCAGGCGGGCCTTGGCGTCGAAGCGCTGAACGCGCTATCCAATTTGGCCCGGCTGGTCGGAAAAGGCGATGTCAGCAAAACTCTCGCAACGGAGTTCGATCGTCAGAAACCTGCACTGGACAAGGCCTTCTGGTCGCCAGAGAAACGGATCTACGCTTTTGCCTTGAAGCAGGACAATCAGCGCGCGGACGAAGCCAGCGTTCTCGCCACGGTTCCGATGTGGTTCGGGTTGCCCGAAGCAACTCATGCGAACGAGATGATCACGCAGTTGGCCGACGCGGATCACGAGACTGACTGGGGCATGCGGATCATCTCCTCACACTCCAACTTCTATGACGGCTCCGGCTACCATTTTGGATCCGTGTGGCCGCTGTTCACAGGATGGGCATCAGTCGGAGAGTATCGCTATCATCGCGCGCTGCCCGCATATTCGAACCTGCGCGCCAATGCCTTGCTGGCCGGCGACGGCTCGCTCGGTCACTTCACAGAAGTTCTGTCGGGCGATTACTACACCTCGTTCGCGACCAGTTCACCACACCAGATCTGGTCGGCTGCCATGGTCATGACTCCCATTTTGCGCGGACTTTTTGGATTGCAGACCGATGTGCAGACTCATCAGATCACGCTCGCTCCACATGTTCCGGCGGACTGGACGTCGTTCGCCATTCACAATGTTCACCTCGGTTCGGTCAGTGCAGACTTCGAATATCGCAAGACTCCGGGCAGCATTGTGCTCGAGACTAAGCGGACGGGCCCCGGCGACTGCTGGGTAGAGTTCGCTCCATCGTTTAGCTTGCGCACCAAAGTCGTTAGCGTCGAAATGAATGGCCGGCCCCTGCCCTTCAAGATGCAGATTAACAGCAACGATCAGCACCTGTTCGCGCGCTTTCCTACCGATAGTGGATCGACCACCGTCGTAATTCGCGTGAAGAATGATTTCGGCCTGGCACTCTCGAATCAGCTCCCGCCGCTGGGAAGCACTAGTCAGGGTCTACGAATCGTTTCAGAATCATGGAACACCGCGCGAAGCCAGCTGACTCTGGACGTTTCAGGCGCGAGCGGTAAGTCGTACGAACTTGAGATCTGGAACCCGGCTCAGATCACTTCCGTGGACGGCGGTGTCGTGACCAACCAGGGTAACCTGAGAATTCAGTTCGCGGAGGGCACAGGCGGAGGCTACGTGCACCAGAAAATCGTTATTCACCTGGTGAACCCATAACTGCCGTCAGAGGGTTATGCCACAGCGACAAAGGCCAAAAAAGATTTACACTCTCCTCTTGCGCCGAGCCTATTGTTAAGCATCACACTGGTAGTGCGGAAAAACGGTGCAAATCCTTTTCTTGAAGGTGGAGTTGTAAATCGTGAAACATCAGCTCACGGTAGTCGTATTGGTCGTGGCTTGCGTATATGCTTTCCTGCTGAGCGCTGGCGCTCAGACTTCCGCCAATACCGTGGACGCGGAAGGCCATCAGTGGTGGCAGCATGCCGTGTTCTACGAGATTTATCCCCGTAGCTTTGCCGACAGCAATAACGACGGCGTGGGTGATTTGAAAGGCATTACGTCGAAGCTGGACTACCTGAAAGATCTTGGCGTGGATGCCATCTGGATCTCACCCTGCTTTCCTTCGCCCCAGGTTGATTTCGGCTACGACGTTTCCGACTACGAGAATATCAATCCCATGTACGGCACACTTGCAGATTTCGATACGTTAGCCAGCGAAGCCAAGAAGCACGGCATCCGCATCATCCTGGATTTTGTGGTGAACCACTCTTCGGATCAGCATCCGTGGTTTGTCGATTCGAAATCGTCCCGCACATCGAAACACCGGAACTGGTACATTTGGCGCGACGGAAAAGGCCCGAGACAGCCCCCAAACAATTGGACTTCGACCTTTGGCGGCTCGGCATGGAAGTTTGATCCGGCCACGAACCAGTTTTACTACCACTATTTCTATGCGGAGCAACCTGATCTGAACTGGCGAAATCCCGCCGTCAAGAATGCTATGTTCGATGTCACTCGCTGGTGGTACCACCGCGGAGTCTCGGGATTTCGTCTCGATGCCGTCGATACGCTATTTGAAGATCCGAACTTGCATGACAATCCGATTGCACACCCCGGCAAGAATGCCTTCGGCGATCCCTTCGAGAAGAATGAGTACAACACTAAGCTTCCCGAAGTGCATGACGTGTTGCGAGGGTTGCGCAAGGTAGCTGACGAAAACAATGCCGTGCTGGTCGGAGAAACCTGGACGGCCGATATCGCCGAGTTGAACAAATACTATGGGCAGGGCAACAACGAACTGGAATTGCCCATGGATTTTCTTTTCACCACGGTCAATAAACTGTCGCCAGCGGATTTCCGCAAGCAAATTGCCGCCGTCGATTCGGCCTCAGGTTGGCCGACATTTGTGATCAGCAACCATGACATCGTGCGTTCCTATGACCGCTACGGCGATGGTCAACATAACGACCAGATCGCAAAATTGATGGCGGCGCTATATCTGACCCTGCGCGGAACTCCCATCATGTACTACGGGGAAGAGATTGGGATGAAGACGACTCCGCCCGCGCGGAAAGAAGACGTGAAGGATCCCATCGGCAAGACCGGCTGGCCGAAGGAAAAGGGCCGCGACGGAGAGCGCACTCCAATGCAGTGGGATGGGAGTGAGAATGTAGGCTTCTCCACGGCAACCCCGTGGCTCCCGGTTCCCGCCACCTACAAGACGCACAACGTGGCCGACGAGTTGAAAGACAAGAATTCCGTGCTGGAATTTTACAAACAAGTACTCAGTCTGCGGCACACGAACCGGGCTCTGCTCGATGGAAGTTACACCGCTCTGAATGAGAACGATCCGAATGTGCTGTCGTATCTGCGAATATATAAGGATCAGGCGGTCCTGGTGGCATTGAACATGTCCGGGGAAACACAAAAAGTGAATTTTGAACTGAGCCACAACGGGTTTTCTTCTTCGAAGGCGTTGGTGTCGACTCCGAAATCTTCCGCCACGGGAGATGTAGTTGTGCTGGAGCCCTATGGAGTGTTCGTCGGTCAACTGTCGAAAAAATAGGGGGAAAACACGTTCAGTGTGAGCCTTTGACATTCGTATGCGTTCACTTCAGAGTTTGGGAACGATTCAAGGTTCGTATCAGGTTCTAAGGTTCGTATCGGGGCACGACTTCAGTCGTGCTATTAGTTCCGAAATACCTCAGGCTTTAGCCGCTGAGGGTTGACGTTCTAGCCGCCGATATTTTTCACATGCGATCTAACATCATTCGCAACGGTAGGCGCGAAAGCATTGGCCTACAGCCTCAGAAATAAGCATGCTAGGGAATTCCCCCGATTGTTCCGGTCGGAATTGACGATGTATTTTCTCGGGAGGCAGAGACAACTGGCGGCCGGGTCCTCTTTTGAGGAGTGACTGCACACGGTGGCCCGAGCGGGCCTTTGCAGTTTGACCGACTTGGAAGCCATCCTGGCCGCCAGCATTCAGCAAGCGGATTAGTCTGCGCGTGTCTTCCTCCTCTCTTACCTTGAATTATCCCGAAGCCTAAGGCTTCTGGCTGATAGAGATTTCTCCCCCGATTGAGCAGATTAGTCGCTGCTGTTTCTGCGGCCCCAGTTATGACGCTAGATCTGTAGTGAAGGTACTTTGGGGCCAACGAGAGGAGAATCATGAAAACATCTAAAGCTCTTCCAGTTCTGCTCGTTATCCTCATCCTCGCAATGGCATGCGGATTGGCCTGCACCAATAAGGCAAAGGCTCCCGACGTCTCGGCTAGTGTCCGCCAAGCACTGGACCAGGCCGGACTTCGGGATGTGAGCGTGAGTCAGGACCGGGACAAAAATGTTGTGACCCTGACCGGTAACGTGGCCACTGACAACGAAAAAACACAGGCAGAGTCCATTGCCCGCTCCATCGCCGGAAACCAGGTGGTTTCGAACGAGATTGGTGTCAGGCCGGCGGGAGACGAGAGCACGGCAAAGAACGTAGACTCTGATCTCGACAAGGGCATCGACAAAAACGTGGACGCCGCGCTAGTGCGGCGGAAGCTGGATCATAACGTAAGATTCGACGTGAAGAATGGCGTCGTAACGCTGAAAGGGAGCGTCACCTCCGAGTCGCAACGCGCTACGGTCGAAAAAATCGCGGCACAGGTGCCGAACGTCAAACAGGTCGTAAACGAACTCGAAGTCAGGGATCAAAAGGCCACCTCTACGGCACGGAACCAATAGGCGTTCGCAATAAGGGAGTCGCATCTACGCGCCAGGGGACGGTTATTCCCAGCCGTCCCTTTTTTGCGACGTTCTTCGTTCTTCACGAAGTTCTCCCAAGTAGTTCATTTCCCAGAATCGTGGAGTCTAGGTCTTAAGAAGGGGCAGGTGCCGATACCTCCCAGTGGACCGGCACCTGCTGATGGGGCGTCGTGTCGAGTAGGGCCTCAGACTAATCCGCTAAAAGGTCTTCCAACAATACCGTCAAAACTGTACCTGGCGTCCCCAGAAATGGTAGCTCACTGTGATGAGTGGCGGATTGCGCCAACGCCGCTCCAAAGTCTCGCACGGACGAATCCTAAGACCATCCGGGAAGGTCCGGACCTTGTTTACAGGTTGAACCGGATGGAACAAAAAAAGGGGAACGTTAGGGTGTGTAGCTGGCACGCGAAAATCTAACTGTGTGCTCAGTGGAGCACGGAAAAGGTCGGAAGACTCATGAGAAGAACAGGTAATGCGTCGTCAAAGTTACTTCTGGTGCTCGGAGCTGGGCTTCTGCTCCTCGCCAGTGTTGCTTGGGGCGGGGACAAGGACAAAGATCAGTCTGACATTGCGAAGCGGATTGATAATGCCGCGAACGTTCTGAACGAGATTATGGGTACGCCGGACAAGGCGATTCCCGACAAGGTGATGAACGACGCCAAATGTATCGCTGTAATTCCCTCAATGGTGAAAGTTGCTATCGGTTTCGGAGGAAGTCACGGAAAGGGCGTAGCCACTTGCCGCACCGCAAATGGCAAATGGAGCGCTCCCGCACCGATTACCATCACTGGTGGAAGCTGGGGCCTGCAGCTTGGCGGCCAAGCAGTCGACCTTGTAATGATCGTCACCAATGATCAGGGAATGCAGCACTTGTTGTCCAGCAAGTTCAAGCTAGGTGCCGACGCGTCGGCCGCCGCCGGTCCCGTCGGACGTGATGCTGCTGCTGATACTGACTGGAAGATGAAGGCCGAGGTGCTTACATACTCGCGTGCCCGCGGAATATTTGCCGGCATCGATTTGAATGGTTCTGCCATCACGCAGGATAAGGACGAAACGCGAGTCCTCTACGGGAAATTTGTCTCATTCGACGAAATTCTCGAAGGGAAGGTGCAACCAACCGAGTCAGCTCAGCCGTTCCTCACGGCAGTACGCAAATATGCTGGCCAGGCGAGCGAAAAGGGTCAGTTGTACGCAGCCCCGAACGGCGGACAGGCTACGAGCCGGTGACACGCCGCCGCCGGTAACGGTCGTTTTCCGGCCCGGCCTCTTTTGCGGTCGGGCCGTATGTTGAGTAATCAAACTCTGTGCTCGGAGGAGTTCATGTCAACGATTCTGCTTGTCATCGTGGTGTTGCTGTTGGTGGGAGCATTGCCATCGTGGCCATACAGCAGATCATGGGGCTATTACCCAAGCGGCGGTCTGGGACTGGTAGTAGTAATCGTCTTGGTCCTGCTGCTGACAGGCCGTCTCTAAAATCGAACGTGTGTCCCTTCAATGTCGATGGTGGGAGCGTAAGCTCCCACCATTTCTAGTTTGAGCTCTCGCATACAAAGCGTCGTCGAGTTCCGCTGGCCATCGGCTCAATCGGGTATCTGACGCGGGAACATCTAGTATGAACAATTGTGCGGCGAGATTCTCAGCATAATCTTTCTCTTCTCATTCTTGTGAATGGGTAAACCCACTCCTAACTCTGTCGCATCTATATACGGTGACCGAGTTATTCGCCGAGAACTCGAGAATCAAGGAGCGTCAATGTCGAAGCCGCAAAGTCCTCGCTACTCCGCTCAAACGCCATTTCAATCCTCGTCATCGGCAGTGCTCGATTCTCCATTTGCGGGTCGCCAAGGCGCAGCGCGACAGGTCATGGTGAAACATCCACGAGCGCGGGCTCAACAATTTGCTCCGGAACAAATCTGGGGGCAGTACAACAACTACCGGTCGAACGGCTTAGTTGGATCTGCGATCGTTCACGTGGTACTCCTGGCCTTGATCCTCGGAGGTGCAACGTTCGGGCATCACGTTGTGCAGCAGGCCAAACAGCGCGAGATTGTCACGTTAATCGCTCCGTCACCGGACACTTACGCTCTGCCCACCGCAAAGAAAGTCGTGAGCGGTGGCGGAGGCGGAGGCGATCATGATCCTCTGCCGGCTCCGAAAGGAAGGCTCCCCAAGTTTGCCATGCAGCAAATCACTCCGCCGCAGATTGTCATGCGCAACGAAAAGCCGAAGTTGACGGCGGAGCCGACTGTAGTAGTTCCCCCGCAAGTCCATATGGCGGAGAACCGCATGCTCAACCTTGGATCTCCCTCCAGCGCGCCGTTACCGGCCGCACCTCCTTCGAACGGAACTGGCTCTGGCGGCGGCATTGGGTCCGGATCCGGTGGCGGGGTTGGCGTTGGTCACGGACCCGGCGTTGGACCAGGCAGCGGCGGCGGCATCGGGGGCGGTGTATTCAAGGTAGGCGGCGGCATATCGGCGCCCCAGGCAGTTTCGACGCCCGATCCCGAATATACGGAGGAAGCTCGTCGCGCGAAAACACAAGGAACCTGCATTCTCTGGTTGATTGTCGACGCAGAGGGGCGTCCGCGCGACATTCGGATTGTTCGAGGACTGGGATTTGGTCTCGACACAAAAGCCATCGAAGCAGTCAAACAGTGGCGCTTTGAGCCTGCTCTGAAAGATGGAAAGCCGGTAAATGTCCAAATCAGCGTAGAGGTTGGTTTTCGTCTCTACTAATTCTCACAGTCACGGGAATTATGTCTCCACTGAAGCCGGAGCATTGTCGCGGCGGATACTCAGGTGTCTTGCGAGCAAAATTGCATAGTTCCCTGTATAGCATGTCTTCTCTGCAGTAGTGAATGATAGAACAGCCACCGTCAGAGAAGAACTTTTCGCAGCTCTTTAATTACGCAGATTGAGATTTCCGCCCGTTCAGGAATCTTTGGTCTTAATGCTGCTCCGCAACCCTTAATATTCAAGCCCGCCCCGCAGAAATTTCTCCTCGCTTCCGTACAGCGCGGCATCCCTTTAATTACAGCCGGAACCCGATGGGACAAGACCCCACATTTTTTTACTCTCTTGTTTCGGAAGCTAAGCGCTTCTGAAGTATTCGAAGAGCGAATTAAACAAGCGGTTCGGCCAGACAAGAACGATTTCGAGGAGACTACAGTGGCGACTTGCGTAATTTCCGCGACAGCAAACGACGTACTTCCCAACGACGCGGTTTCCGTCGATAAAGAAATTGGGCGAGACCAACCTGAGCTCACTCTCGTACAGCGCGCACAGCGCGGCGATGAAGAAGCTTTTGCCACGCTGTTCCAGACTCACAAAAAGCGTGTGTATTCAGTTTGCCTGCTCATGACGAAGGATGTCGCTGAGGCTGAGGACCTTACTCAGGAAGCCTTCCTGCAGGTTTTTCGCAGCGTGGGTACGTTTCGAGGAGATGCGGCCTTCTCCACCTGGCTCTATCGCGTGGCGGTAAACACGGTGTTGATGAAGCTCCGTCGCCGGAAGGCAGCCCCCGCGGTCTCACTGGACGAGCCAGTATCCGCAGAGTCTCCGTCTTTGCGGCGCGATTTTGGACGGAGCGATCCTAGTCTTTCCGGTGCGATCGACCGCATTGCGTTACGCCGGGCTATCCAGGAACTTCCGGAAGGCTGCAGGAAGATTTTTGCCTTGCATGAGGTCGAAGGATATCAACATCACGAAATCGCGCAATTGCTGCACTGCTCAATCGGAAACTCCAAGTCGCAGCTTCACAAAGCGAAACTTAAAATGCGCGACCTGCTTTTCCCTAAGAGAAAAAGCGCACGGCGGCGCACGGCGATTCGGACCGCCGAGCCGGTTGTCTCTTCGCGAGCTAGTCTCGCACGAAGTTCAGAACTCGGTTAACCGTCAGGGAACCAGCTGGACAAGAATTCCGGCTCGGGACCCGGACAGCAGCGACGGATAAGAATATAGAAAGGAACAAAATCGGTGCAGGCAGGGGCGATCTTAATAGTGGGAGCGGAGAACGGGGCGGCTGGGGATGAACTCCCGGGGGTCTCGCGCGCGAGTGTCAGCGACCAACCGCTCGGCTTGTGGGATGAGCCTCTAGCTTGTCTTGAAATCCTCGGCCGGACCACCGTCGAGCGCATGCTCGAACGCCTCCTGCGCGAGGATCTGGCGATAGTTTCGGTGCTGGTGAATTCGAGTGTTTCCCATCTTGTGTCGCCCGTCGGGAAGCACGACGGAAATTCTGACAAGCTGAATGTCCAGGTAGTCGACGATGTCTGGTCCGCGGTCGCCCAGACCTTGAAAGCCTATTCAGATAGCGGAATTCGGCATGCCGTTATCGCAAATGCGAGTGCATACGTGGAGTGCGACCTTCCGGACCTTCTTCAGTTTCATCGAGAACGGCGTCACGCAGTAACCCGAGCCTTCGATGGCCAGGGCGCCTTACAGCTTTGGGTCGCAGATTCGGCTCGTGCGGGTGAAATTGAGCCCACACTTCTTTCGCCGGAACCGGAAGCGTCGGGAGCTTCCTTCTACTTCGTCAAGTCCTACGTAAACCGCCTGGCAACCCCAAGGCACCTGCGGCAATTCGTGACTGACGCCCTTCGCAGAAGCTGCGAGGCGCGCCCGGCAGGGCACGAAACTAGACCTGGAGTATGGGTCGATGACGGAGCGCAACTGCATAAGCGCGCGCGTATTGTGGCGCCCGCATACATAGGCCGCGGATCACGTATTCGCGAAGACACGTTAATCACCCGATGCAGCAATATTGAAAGTTTTAGCAGCGTCGACTACGGCACAGTCATCGAAGATAGTAGCATCCTGGGCAACAGTTACATCGGGATCTGGCTAGATGTGTCGCATGCAGTGGTGCAAGGGAATAGGTTGTTGAATTTGGAACGCAACGTCCTGCTCGAATTTTCCGATACCAGCCTCATTCGGGAAAATACGACGATTCCCAAAGCCGCGAGACGTGAACCCGCTCCGCCGGTAACGGCCGGGCCGCTCGCGTTTGTGCCTGAGTAAGCAAGTGAGAGTACTGAAAGTGAAAGTAGTGCTTGTGACAAAAAGAGCAATCAGCGGATCCTTCAAACCGACTGGATGCCAATCTTGATTTAGGGGTGAGTAAAACATGTCTACCAGTGGGCCCGTGATCGTGATGCAGCTGCCAGAACAACTGAGACGGCAGGAAGTGGGACCGTTTCTCAACGAGTTGCAACCTCTACTCGAATCAGACCGCCCTCGCGTCGTTCTCGACTGTTCCCAGGTTCGCCACATGGATAGTGCCGGGGTCGAGATGCTGCTTCACTGCATGCAGGAGGCGATGAAGCGCGATGGTGATCTGAAGCTGGCCGCGATTTCGCCGGAGTCGGCGGTGATCCTGGAGCTCATGCGAGTCGCCCGTCTCTTTGAGATATTCAATACCCCCGATGAAGCCGTGCAGAGCTTCCAGGGGCTTCCGGCTGCCTCTACTCCACAGACCGAGTCTTGGTACACAGGTGCGCTAGGCGCTCTCGGAGATCTCGAGGCCGCCAGCTAGTTTCCTTTACTCTGCCGGGGAGGAACGATGAAAGTTTCGAGCAAGCTGCTGCTGCATGTAGCTTGGTGCGGACTGGTCCTGTCAAGTTCTCACGCTGCCGCTTCGCCGGTTGGCGGGCAACGACCGCAGGCTGAAGGAGCGCCGCCTTCAACGACAGAACAGGCAAGACTCGACGCTTTGCCGGACAGCCCCGGCACAACGCGGGCTCAAACGCAGGATCAGTCCTCCCCGAACAATCCACGACCGGAGCCGGAGTCGCAACCTACGGCTCCGCAAGCTTCGGCTCCAGCGCAAGGCCAGCAACCGCCTGCTTCGCAGCCTCAATCACAATCGCCGCAAGCCCAGCCTCAGCCCCAGAGGCCGGTCGGCACCGCTGCCGCTGAAACTTCCAACGCTGGTGGGGTCGCTGCATCTCAGCCCGCAGGCGTAGCGATCGCGCCTGCCAAGCAACGTCGGGTCCGCACGATTGTGTTGAGAGTAGGAGCACTCGTTGGTGCGGGTGTGGCAGTAGGAACGGTTGTCGCCTTAACGCAGGCAACGTCGAGCAAGCCCCCGGGAGCCCATTGACGGGGCATGTTGGTATGACATTCCGAATTTCAGGCCGTTTGTTTGTGGCTTTTCCAAACCATGTCTAGCGCTCACGCACCGAAGATCATCAGCTTCTCTGGAATTGATGGCGCCGGCAAGAGCACGCAGATCAGCGCTCTAAAAACTTGCCTCGCCGAACACGGTCTGCGCGTGAAGTCTCTGGAATTTTGGGATGACGTCGTGGTTTTCTCCCGCTTTCGCGAGTTCATGAGCTATAAAGCGTTCAAGGGAGATCGAGGGATTGGAACTCCCGAGAAGCCTCTCAACCGTCGCGACAAGAATGTGACGTCTTTGCCCGTAACCGTAATGCGCCTCTTGTTTTACCTGGCTGACAGCGTGAGCCTCAGGCTCATATTGGAGAGAATGAAAGCATCGGGAGCAGATGTGGCAATTTGCGATCGCTACATCTATGACGAACTCGCGAACCTTCCTCTGAACCGATGGTTCGCGCGTGCCTTTGTGCGTCTAGCTTTGTGGGTTTCACCCAAGCCCGATGCAGCTTTTCTAGTCGATGCTGATCCGGTCGCGGCCCGGGCGCGCAAGCCCGAATATCCGCTCGAATTCCTTCGCCGCAACCGGGAGTCTTACCTGACTTTGAGACATCTCGCTGGCCGGATGATTCTCATTGAGCCGTCATCAATTGAAACTGCCGAAGCAAAAATGAAAGCCGCGGCTCTGGAGCGGATTTCCCGCTCGCAGCCTGCACTTTCACAAGTACCTTTAGCAGGCTGAAACCTCACGATTGGCGTCGCAGGATTCATATTTTCGCATCGCACGATTCGCATTTCGAATCTCTCGGGTCGGAGTATGCCTTTCAGTCGTGCCACAGGTTTGGATCCGTATCAGGGCACGACTTCAGTCGTGCCGCAGGTTGTTGAAAATGTCTTCGGCTTCAGCCGCTGGGGACTAGAACCGTCCAGACGCTGCTTTTCGCCGCCCTGTTCGAAGAATGCGATGCAACATCTTTCCCGGCTAACTCATCGAAGATACGGGATCATGAGGCCGGAGAAGAATGAAAATTTGTTTGGTAACGACCTTCCCACCAAGTCAGGGAGGATTAAGCGAGTATGGTCTTCACATTGCCCAGGAGCTTCAGCGCAATTCGTTCCTGAGCCTTACGATCCTTGGCGATGAGATGTCCCAGCCTCAGGCTGAACTGGATGGCTTTTCGGTCCAGCGCTGCTGGTCGTTCGATGACCCCGCAAGTTCCATCCGGCTCCTGCGCGCGTTCCGGCAGCTGAAACCCGACGTGGTCTGGTTCAACCTGCTGTTCAGCACTTTCGGCCGCAATCCACTCATCGCGTTCTCCGGATTGATGACTCCACTGCTTGCCCGCTTGAGCGGTTGCTATACCCACGTGACGCTGCACCATCTCATGGATACCGTCGACCTGAAGGACGCGGGAGTACGTTTTCCGCGCACCTACCGCATGGCTGGCGCGTTCGCCACGAGAATGCTGCTGCTTGCGAATTCCGTGTCTGTGCTCATGCCCGGGTATCGCAAGATTCTGTCCGACAAATACGGTGGCGACAATGTGCACGTACGGTCACACGGTACTCTGACTCGACGTCCCGAGTTTCCCGACTTTTCTCGCCGTGGCAATCCCGAGCACCGCATTCTTGCATTCGGTAAATGGGGAACTTACAAGCGCCTGGAACTTATGCTCGCGGCCTTCCAGTCACTGCAGAGCCGCCTGCCGCACGCGAAGCTGGTCATTGCCGGCGGCGATCATCCTCAGGCGCACGGATACGTCGAGTCGATCAAGCAGCAATGGGCCGGCAACCCGAAGATTGAATTCACCGGATACGTGCGCGAGGACGAACTCCCGGATCTTTTCCAAAGCTCTTCCGTCGCGGTCATGCCGTATTCCTCATCCACAGGCAGCAGTGGAGTCGCTCACCTGGCCTGCGCCTACGGCGTCCCTATCGTGTGCGCCGATATCGCGGACTTCCGTCAAATGGCGGAAGGAGAGGAGCTGGCGATCGAGTTCTATCAGCCGGGGAATGCCCAAGACCTGGCAGATTGCCTTGTCCGATTTCTCGAGAATCCTGAAAAGCAGCAGCAGATGGCGACGCAGAACTTCGCTTCGGCGCTCCGCATGACCATGCCCAACATCGTGCAGAAGTATCTCCGCCACTTCGAACTGGAGCAGCGCACCGAAGCTTTACGCTACGTCACCAAATTCCGGAGACTGCCCGATTGGGTGCCGTCGAAATCGTTAATGCTGCGCCTGATTACCAGGAATTCGCTGGGCTGGGTTCACCGCTCCGCGCTTCCCCCGCCTGCCCTGAGCCGTCGAAACGGAAATCATCTACTGAACAGTGACGGTGACCGTCGCCGACACCAGGCCGGAACTGGAGTTCCCGTTAACGGTAACGGCGTAGCTGCCAATAGGAAGCGCCGCACTCTGAGGCGCGAAAGTTTTTCCGCCGCAGGAAACGGTAACCAGGCTGATTCCGGCGAGCACGCAGATGAGGACGAGAGTCTTCATCGTTCGTCTCCGCTGCACGTTACCTGTCAAAGCCAGACCGGCTATCCCGAAGGGCAGGACAGCACTGGCGTAGAGAGTGTTCCACTGCCGGTGATGAAGATTCAAGCCCGTGACGGAAGCCGCGGAAATGGTAAGAGTTGACGCCGCGGTACCTGCTCCGGGAACAATGCTTGCGGGGGCGAAGCTGCAGCTCAATGTGCTCGGCAAGCCAGCACAGGAAAGTGTGATCGAGCTGTCGAATGAGCCCGATTGAGGCGTCGCCGTAATCGTAAAGCTGCCTGATTTGCCTGCCGGGATGTTCACGCTCGACGGTGCGGCTGCGAAAGACAAAGTGGGCGTACTGCCCTCTGATCCGGTTCCTCCGCATGCTGGGCTATAGCTGATTGCGCCAGTGATCTGACTGGACAACGTGGGCTTGCCCACCGCTTGCACCAGCAACTTATAGCTGCCCGCAGGGATCGGAAAGCTGCACAGATTCACCGACCGCAATCCCACTGCGTTATCGATCAGCGGCATCAAATTCTTTCCATCAGTGCTGATGTATACGCGGTAGTAATCGACGGAGCTCTCGTCTCCGCTTATGCTCCACTGCAAGGACTTGCCCGAAACCGAGGGTGAAAGCGAAAAGCAGTTGTCGATGCCCGACTCAATCTCCGTGCCCTCTTCGTAATCATTCCAGGTTACGAGTTGCACAAAGGGCAATTGCTTCCCCGCGCTGTAAAGGCCATTGATTTCTGAAAACGTCTTCAGCCACGTTTGGCCGCATTGCTGTCTCATGATGCGACCCAATCCCCAGACCGCCAGCGTGTCGTTGAAACCCTTGTACGCGGCTCCGCCCACCTGCTCGGATGGGTGTGCCATTCCCGCCTGATAGAAGCTCGAAAGATAGCTCATTCCGTAATCGGAGGTCGTAGGCATCACCCACGAATAGCTGCCGCCGCTGAGCGTGTGGCTGAATCCATCATTATTCTGAAACAGAAAGGCGGGCTTGGTGCCCAACGACGCATTCACCGCATTCCAATCGATCGTATACGCAGCATCGATATCGAAGTTTGTCACGACCGGCCGTCCCTGCTCGGTCATATAGGCCGGAGAAGGAAAATATTTTTGCTCAATGTACTGAAGTTGACTGATCAGCGCCTGCTGCGGCGTGCACCCCGCACAGGAGTCCCACTTGATCGCGCCCTGGTCCACCATGATCGCAAACGTGAAGCCCGGATGCTTTTCGGCCTCGGCCATCACCAGCTGCGTTGCTAGATCCGTCGAACTGCCAGGACCATACCAATCGATGATCACGCCATTGATGCCACGGCTGATCATATCGGTAATCTGCCGCGTGACTTGCCCGGCATCGGTCGAGCTATAGCCGACGTTCATGTGGTTTGCGCCTCCGAACCACACCATCAAATGAGCGTAAACCTTGGTCGTGTTTCCGGAATAGAGCAGAGAATGGATGTCAGCTTTACTGACGTTTCCGGCTCCGAGGTTGCCATTGGATTGCCTGGCAAAGCTGTTCGCCGCGCTGGTGTTGTTGGAGGTTTGGGCCGCAAGAGTTGTGGTCGGTACGACGTAGTTGCCCGCCGAACACACACCAGTTGCGGCCAGAAGCAGAACTGCACACACAAGTTTTTCGCGACGCATCAGTCCTCAGGAGCGGGGTAAAACCGAGGATCTTGCTTCGTACTTTGACCAGGCAAAGGAAGGCTCGCACGCCTGTAAATTTCCTTTTACTGGCCTGTTTTTTTACGGCTTGATCTTTCTGGGAACTGAAGTCACTTTAAAAGTGAAGCGCGGGTAACGCATAGATCACTTAGGTACGGGGACTAACGTGCCACGAACCAACAGGCTATTGCAGGAGCCCGATTGTCCAACAATGCGATTCGCGCCACAGAGAACCGTGGAGAACCTGCGAGAAACGAGAAGTGTGGCGCGGACACTCTTGTCCGCGGCTGTTGACCTCGCCATCCCGCGCACGCGACACCTCAGTCGCCCATTTGCCGCCCGGGAGAGCAGAAACTGTCGTCGCCCACTCCCCATTTGTCATCCTGAACAAAGCCGCGCGGAATCGCGGCGCGTGAAGGATCCCTGCACTTTCGACGCTCCCACGGCCCCAGCAAGGAATTCTCTCCACGATTGAGCACTCTCTCCAGCCACACGCGCCTCGACCCCACACCCAAGAGGGAGGATTAAGTCAAAAGCCGCGGACGGGAGTGTCCGCGCCACACGTTCGTCTCGCACCACGTGAAGAGGAACCCAACCAGTTAACCTTCCTCTACAATGGAAGAACTATTCCACTCGGATGTCTTCATCCGGCCACACCCGCCTCAGCCCCGCACCCACGAGGCACGAACGCAGCAGTTGCATCCCACCAATAACCATCTTGATCCCTATCAGAAAATATCCAAGAAAAAGAACGTGTGGCGCGGACACTCCCTTCGGCTTCGCTCAGGGCAGGCTCTGTCCGCGGCTTTTGACTTACCTATCCCGCACAGCGACGGCCTCAGCAGCCGATAGCCGTCCAGGGGACGACAGAACTGCCGCCGCCCGCTCCCAATTGTCATCCTGAACAAAGCCTTGCGGAATCGCGCGGCGCAGTGAAGGACCCCTATCGTCTTTAATGCCCCACAGCCCCGGCAAGGAATTCTCTCCCCGATCGAGCACGAAGAATGTGTGGCGCGGACACTCTTGTCCGCGGCTTTTGACCTCTCCGTCCCGCGCACGAGAACGCCGCAGTCGCCATAGCCGCCAGGACGACAGAAACCGTTGCCTTCTTCTCCCCATTTGTCATCCTGAACAAAGCCGCACGGAATCGCGCGGCGCAGTGAAGGACCCCTGTACTCCTGGGCGCCATCACGACCACAGCAAGGAACCCTCTCTACAACTGAGCACTATCAGACCTGGAAACCAGAACATCTCATTGCATCGGACGAGGGATAATCATTAAGGTAGCCTGTCTCGGTCGAGGGGAATCGACTTGAGAGGAGGTGTGTGCGATGGATAAGAATCCGGATGGTCATAGCCCACGATGGTGGCGTAAGCATCCGAGGATCGCTCAAGAAGTTTCTATCGCGCAACGGCGTAAGGCGAAAGAGCCGTTAACTAAAAACGACAAATTTAACGACGTCTTGGGACTGGTCAGTTTCGCGTTCACTGTTGCATCGTGGGGATGGACGGTGATAGCCCCCGATTCCAGTGCGTTGTTTGGGTCCTTTCTGTTGCTCGTGGCAGTCTTAGCCTCGCTGGCAGCCATATTCAGGCTTTGGCCCATGAGGATTATCACGGGCGCTCTCCTAGCAATTGCCGCTTTGTCCGGCTTTGGCGCATTTGATTGGTATGTAGTCATAAAGCCGCAAAAGGGTAAGCAGTTCAAGGCTCTATTAGTAGACGGTTACCATGTCGCTAGTGAGTGCGAGGGGATTCCT
>WNFI01251463.1_pt1 | contig 129094 bp, 106 predicted proteins | sample 5400471 | NCBI WGS metagenome assembly WNFI01 (sample SAMN13153348, study PRJNA577476) | soil metagenome | isolation source: 100 cm saprolite on Douglas fir-dominated hillslope | place: USA:California | collected 2013-09-17
CCGGACCATGTAAGCATAGTGATCCACAACTACCGTTGGCGGCTCAGCCTGGCTGAAGGCGATCCTCAATACGACAGTCTGGAGAAAAAACTGGCCGACAGCCCGGTCATCACCGTACCTACTATTACCATTAGTAGTGACTTCGACGGTGTAGCCGCGGACGGTACAGCCTATGCTAAGAAATTCTCAGGAAAATATTCGCACAGGATCTTAAAGGGCATTGGTCACAACGTTCCCCAGGAAGCGCCGCTGGCTTTTGCCAATGCGGTTATTGAAGTGGAAAGTTAATGAAAATCAATCAAGGAAGTAATCCGTAATTTTGAACTAGCCTGTTATGAAGGGACTGGCCTTTACAGCAAATGAAATTTGGACCGTACAGCAAATGGAAATACTATTAAATTTTATAAATTTATAGTACCAACACAACATGCTAATGGATATCGTCAAACTGAGTACAGACTGGGCCAAAGCAGAGGTTTTTTCGGCTAAAATTGTCTGGCTGTTCAGTGCCGTAGAAATAATGGCAGCGCTCGGCTTCTGGTATTTGGGCAGAACGGCAATAGCAAGAGCCTTTGTCTGGCCGCTGTTGCTGACAGGTTTGTTTTTAATAGCCGTAGGAGCAGGGCTCTATTTTGCAAACAAACCCAGAATTGAACGATTTGAAAAAGAATACCATCGTAACCCGGATGCTTTCGTAGAAGCGGAAATTCAACGGACTGCCGGCTCGCAAAGGCAACTGGCTTTGGTGTTCAAAATCCTGCCTGCTATAATCATTATTGCCGCACTCGTGATTTTGCTCTTGCCCGCGTTTCCCTGGAGGGCGATAGCGGCTACTACGATAATAACTGCCGCTTTCCTAATGATTGTGGATAGTAATACCGAAGCTAGAAATAATGCCTATCATGCTCACCTCTCAACTTTTAAAAAATGCGCCCTGTTATCCAGCTATTAGGAGACTCTTTTGTTTATGCCTGTGCGTTTGATAAAGCGTACACATATGAGCAGTTCGTTCCGGAGAATCTGCTGGCGTATCAAATATCGGGTCAAACGCATATTTATCATCAGCGGGGCGAAATGGTACTGGAAGAGGGGCAGCTACTGCTTGCCCGGAGAAATCAGTTCGCCAAAAGCATCAAAATTCCTGCGGAAAGCAAAGAATATCAGTGCATTTCTGTGGTGCTGAGCATTGAGCGGCTGCGGCAATTTGCGCTGGACAATGAAATTGTTTGCGAGGAGAAGTACACCGGGAAAAGGACTATTTTATTGGAACCAAATGGGTTTTTGAAGGGCTACTTTCTTTCCCTATTGCCGTACGTTGAACAGTGGAAAAACGTGAGTAAAAAGCTGGCGTCAATGAAGGTAAATGAAGCCATTGAATTGCTCCTGCTCCTGCGTCCGGACCTAAAATCCTTTCTTTTTGATTTTGCCGACCCGCATAAGCAAGATCTGGAAGCGTTTATGCTTAAGAATTTTCACTACAATACGCCTATCGAGCATTTTGCCAGGCTCAGCGGCAGAAGTCTGACCAGCTTCAAACGGGAATTTGCAGAAATTTTTAAGACTGCTCCGGGAACATGGCTCAAAGAAAAGCGTCTCTCCGAAGCATTTTATCTTATCAAGCAAAAGAGCCGAAAGCCTCAGGATATTTACCTCGACCTGGGCTTTGAAAATCTCTCTCACTTCTACACGTCCTTCAAGCACAAGTATGGGATGACGCCAGCGGAAATAAAACTAAAAAACATATAGCTATGAGCACTGATCAAAGACTGCAGCAACTGGAAGACCGGATCGCCATTCGGGAACTCATCGATGCGTACACGTATTGTGCTGATACGCGTAATATCCAGGGGCACATGGCGCTTTTTACCGAGGATACGAATTTTGAAGTGTATATGGATGAAAAATTACCTACGCCGACCCAGGTCGTGACTGGTAGGAAAAACCTTTTTCCCGTGTTCGACGACCTCAACCAATACGTTTCCACCATGCATTTCAATGGTCAAAGTACCATCAAGGTGGATGGGGACCAGGCAACCGGTGTTACCTACTGCCGGGCTTATCACCTGAAAGTTCCGGACGGAGTGCAGAAGCTGATGATTGCCGGTATCAGGTACTATGACACCATGGTAAAACAGAATGGCGCCTGGCTGTTTGCCGAACGAAAACTGAAGGTATGTTGGATCGAAAACAGATGAAAATGAAAAAGCTATGCTTACATTGCAAATCAACGAGAAAAGCTATGCCGTAGACGCTGACCCCGGCATGCCTTTATTGTGGGTACTCAGGGACCTTCTTGGGTTGACGGGTACTAAATTCGGGTGCGGCGTCGCCCAATGCGGCGCCTGCACGGTCCACCTCAACGGTGAGGCGATCCGTAGCTGTGTGACGAAGGTTAGCCGGGCGGTAGGCGGTCAGGTAACCACCATCGAAGGTCTCTCCCAAAACAACGACCACCCATTGCAGCTGGCCTGGCTGGAATTCGATGTTCCGCAGTGTGGCTACTGCCAGTCCGGGCAATTGATGTCTGCCGCGGTCCTGCTCCGGGAGAACCCCCATCCAACGGACCAGGATATCGACGACGCCATGTCAGGAAATATCTGCCGCTGCGGCACCTATCCCCGTATCCGCCAGGCCATTCACAAAGCTGCGCAGCTTCAGCAACAAGGAGGTAGATCATGAGTACCCATCCATCTACCATCAGCCGCCGGAAATTCCTGCAAACAGGCGCCTTGTTGAGCAGCGGCCTGCTGATCTCCTTCACGATCCCCCAGGTGGGCAGGCTGGCAAGAATAGCTGGCGGCGCACCAGCCGAACCCTTTGTACCCAATGCTTACTTACATATTGCCCCGGACAATGTGATGACGGTGATGCTAAGCCACGTAGAGATGGGGCAAGGCATCTGGACAACCCTTCCAATGCTTTTGGCCGACGAGCTGGACGCGGACCTGAAGAGCATCCGGGTAATGCACGGTAGCATAGACAAGGCCTTTAATCACACCGTTCATGGCATTATGATCACCGGCGGCTCTACTACTACCTGGTCGGAATTTGACCGCTACCGCAAGGCGGGTGCCGCCGCCCGTATCATGCTCACCCAGGCCGCGGCCAGTCGCGTCGGTATCCCTGTTGAAAATTGCAAAACGGAAAACGGATATGTGATTGCCGGAAACCAGAAATTCAGCTATGGCGAGCTCGCCGCAGAAGCTGCCAAACTCTCCGTCCCGGTGGATATTCCACTACGGCCAGCGGCTGAATGGAAATATATCGGTAAGGGAGCAAAGCGGCTGGACGCACCCGAAAAAACGAATGGAACGGCCCGATTTGGCATGGATGTACAGTTTCCCGGTCTGCTCACCGCAGTGGTGGCTCACTCTCCCGTCTTTGGCGGGAAAGTAAGATCTTACGATGCGTCAAACACCCTGAAAGTGCCCGGGGTGCGCAAGGTGGTGGAAATACCTACTGGCGTTGCCGTCATCGCCGATCACTATTGGGCTGCCATCCAGGGGCGGAAGGCATTGCAGGTTACCTGGAACGAGGGACCAGGGGCTCAGTTGAATTCCAGGGAGCAAGCAGCAAGGTATCGCAAGCTGGCCCAATCGGACGGTATGCCTGCGCAGAAAAAGGGCGATGCCACTGCGGCTTTAGCCAAGGCGTCAAAAGCCATCACCGCTGAATACGTCTTTCCCTACCTGGCGCATGCCCCGATGGAACCGTTGAACGTGACGGTGAAATTGGGCGACAATGCGTGTGAGATCTGGACCGGGACTCAGCTGCCGACGATAGATCAGGTAACCGCCGCCCAAATCCTTGGTCTGAAACCCGAACAGGTAAAGATCAATATCCCATTTCTCGGTGGCGGATTTGGCCGGAGGGCTTCACCGGCTTCCGACTTTGTCTCTGAAGCTGCGTACATTGCCAAGGCCAGCGACACCAGGTTCATCAAGATGGTCAGGAGCCGGGAGGATGACCTGAAAGCCGGACGATACTTCAGTGGAAGGCACCAGCGGATCACCCTACTTTAGTTCCATACCCGATCACTTCGTGGGCCTGACCACTACATCGGAAGTTATGCCGGTACTCTGGTTCCGTTCCGTTGGAAATTCGCACACCGCGTTTGTAATGGAAACCATGATCGACGAACTTGCACACGAGGCGGGGACAGATCCGGTAAACTATCGCCGTCGACTCTTTAAAGAACACAAGCGCCATCTGGGCGTGCTGGACCTCGTAGCCGAAAAGGGCAACTGGGCCGCTGCGCCGCCGGCAGGCAGGTATAAAGGCATCGCGGTCCATGAGGCATTTGGCAGCTTTGTCGCTATGATTGCCGAGGTCAGTATCCAAAATGAAAAAGTAAGGGTGCATAAAGTGGATTGTGCTATCGACTGCGGACTGGTCGTCAACCCGGACGGAGTCAGAGCGCAAATGGAAAGCGGGGTCATCTTCGGCCTCACGATGGCCCTATATGGCGAGCTTGCACTCGAAAATGGCCGGCTACAGCAGAGTAATTTTTATGACTACCGCATGGTCCGGATGAACGAATCACCCGAGATCAATGTGTACGTCATGAACAGCACCGAGAAATTGGGGGGGGTGGGTGAATGTGGCGTCCCGACAGTGGCTCCGGCCATAGCCAACGCGGTCTTTGCCGCTACCGGCCGACGCATCTACGATCTGCCATTTATGAATATTCCTTTAAAAGCGCGGGTATGAAAAAGATCATCTATTGCAGCCTATTCTTGTTTGCTGCGGCGATCGTCACCTTATCTTTTGAAACCTTTCCGGAGTCAACTACGGACAAGGGCAAACCTGTCAAAGTGCCGCCAAAGGACAGTGTCGGCTCTGTTAAGGCCTTTCTGTATGTCTATAAGGTCATCATGAGTCCCCGCTGTATGAACTGCCATCCCTCGGGTGATGTGCCTTTGCAGGGAGATGACAGCCATTTACATACAATGGGGATCACGCGCGGTTCGGATGGGAAAGGCGTATATGCCGTAAAATGCGCCAACTGCCATCAACCTGAAAACACCGCAGGATTGCATGCCCCGCCAGGTAATCCAAAATGGAGCATGCCCCCTGCCAGTATGCGGATGGTCTTCCAGGGAAGGAGCCCAAGGCAGTTGGCATTACAAATATTGGATCCCAGGCAAAACGGCGGCCGTACCAAAGAGCAGCTTTATGACCACATGGCAAAGGATGACCTGGTTGGCTGGGCATGGCATCCCGGTGACGGCCGAACCTTACCTCCCATGACCCGGCCTGCATTTGCCGAACAGGTGAAATTGTGGCTCGATAAAGGAGCATTCTCGCCCGCGAAATAACTGTCCCGATAGACGGTCCGAACATTACCGTGCAGATGGGAGCAAAATCTGCGAAAAGCATAAAAAATGTTGCCGGATGTGCCGGCTCTTGGGATCTTTAAAAGTCAAATCACCTGAAACCCGCTACCAGTATAAGTTTGGAGGGTCCGGTTCAACAGCCTCCCTCTTCATCACTCTCGCCGTCTTATGCTCCCCGGTATGGCTCCATCCCGGCGGCATAAAGAGATACAGGGCCTTATTCTTCCACCCCGGCGCATGGACCATGTCCCTCCAGAGACAGACGAACTCCCCGAAATACATATCCGCCAGGCTCCGCGTATTGACATTCCGCGTAATTCCATATTCGATGACTACCTCCTCTTTCTCATCCTGGTAAGTCTTAAAGACCCGGTCCCAGATATTCAGCAGATTACAGAAATTCGTATCCATATACAGAGGATTGCGGGCATGATGCACCCGGTGATGAGAAGGCGTTAAGATCACCCGGCTCAGGATGCCCATCTTTCCATCCTTCATAATATTCTCCCCCACATGGATAAAAGCTCCCCAGGTTCCATCGATGAACATGATCAGGAAGAGAAGGGGAGGGCTCACTCCCGCTACAATGCAGATAGAAGTCCGGATCACGTCCGCATAAGGAGCTTCCAGGAAAAAATGCATATAGGTGACGGACAGGTTCATGGTCTTAGGAGCATGATGCGTCGAATGCAGGCACCAGAACAGCCGCACTTTATGCCCTCCATAATGATAAACGAAATGAGCGAATTCCCAGACGATATACCCATAGATCAGCCAGTACCAGGTAAAACCCGTCTTGAACAAAGCCACCTTCTCCAGCCGCCCGATGCAGAAGGCGACGGCCGTTATAGAGATAAACCGGGAGATGAACCGGTTGATTATAAAAATAAAAAAGGGCATCCGGTAGTCCTCGATCCGAAAGCGCTTATACACCAGCGCCCGGATGATCTCGATGAGCAATAGGAAAGGAATGAGGGGAGACAGGGCGCCCAGCACCCCCTTCAGGGTCAGTAAGGAATGGTAGTCCCCGCTCTGATACATTTTTAGCAACGGCTCGATACCGGAAAAAGAGATCAGCTCTTCATAAAGAGTTTGTAAAATATGCATGCCTAAAAATTACAAATTAAAAATGACAGTTGACAGGCCCATGTAACCATGAATGAACGATGGGGTCCCGCCAACTGTCATAGATCTGCGCCGGGTATGTCTCCCGGCTCCGGCCCTAGAACCCCGGATTATTCGGCAACAAATTCGGGTTTACATCCGTCTCCTGCTTTGGCAGGGGGAAAAGCAGCTGACTATTCGTAAACGTGGCTCCCCATACCGTCTTATGCCCTACAAAATCATCCCAGTTCCCCGTCACATCATTGTGTACTTTCAGCGTACGGAGCATGTCAAACCACATCTTATTCTCAAAACACAGCTCGAAACAACGCTCCAGCCAGACCTCATGCTCGAAATCAGACTGGGACAAAACCCCGATCGGCGCCAGGTTGGCCCTGGCCCGGATCTGGTTCACATAGCTGATCGCATTGCTGTTAGGACCGCCCTCAGCCCGGTTACTAGCCTCCGCATACATAAGATATACATCCGGCAGCCGGTACAGAGTATAATTCAGATCGGATTTGGCCGTATTGGTCACCGCCACGGAGTCAAACCATTTGTAGATATAATGCGCCTTGAAGACCACCGTAGCCCCCGTCTTAATATTGGGATACTTCGTATAAAAATACTGCCGCTCCTGTACCCGTTTATCGCCCGCCGGGAAGGACTGGATGAATGGATCCGTCGGATACACCGACCCATACTCATCCGAATACTTCGAGATGCCCGAATAATTGGGGATGGTCAGCGCCGTCAGCGGGTTGGTGGATGGGACGCTGGCGGCATACTGCACCTGGAAAATGAATTCCCCCTTATTCTTATTGGCAGGATTATTCATGTCCGTATAATTCGGGAAGAGGCTATACCCCCCATTGGTGATCACTGCTTTCGAACGTTTGGCGGACTCGGCATAATATTGATCTCCTCCCTTGATGGGGGCGCCGGCATAGGTAAGGTAAACATCCGCCAGGATGGATTCGATAGCGCTTTTCGACACCAGCCCCGTATTATCCTGCCAGGGCAGGGTAGAAGCTTCGGCCGCCAACAGGTCGGGAATGATGATGCTGTCATAAATACTTTTTGCCGGACTGCGGGGGATCTTCAGATTGAGATCCTTGGGGACTGTAGTTACCATCGGCAGCGCGCCATACATCCGCACCAGGAAAAAATAATACAGCGCCCGCATGGCATGCGCCTCGGCCAGCATATTATTCTTCACCGAATCGGGCAGCACGGCGGGAGTGACGGTAGCCAGGCTCTGCAGGGCCAGATTACAGCCGCCAATCCCCATATACATCTGCTGCCACCAGGTATCTACATAAAAGGACGTGGCGTTATAGCTCAGGTTCTGGAAATTGATAAAGCCCGTCTGCCCCAGGTCGCTATTCGACTTGCCGGTCATAAACTCCATCAGGTTCCAGGTATTGCCGCCATAAGAAGAAGGCTGACCGTTCAACAGCCCCTGCATCTTCGAATAACAGCCGTTGGCCAATGCCCGGGCTTCCTTGGCATTGGTGATCGTGAAGCCAGGACTTAGAAAATTGGTAGGTTTCTCCTCCAGGAATTTTTTGCAGGAGCCCAGGCCCAACACCAGGATAAAAAATCCGATACTTATATATTTAATAGGTTGCATCTGTTAATATTTTTAAGTTACACTAAAATCCTACCGACAAACCCAGATTCCATACCCGGGGACGGGGATAAGAGAAAAAGTCCAGATTCTGGGAGAACGCATTGTTCGATCCATAGGTAGAATTGAACGTGTCCACTTCCGGATCATACCCCGTATACTTGGTATGCAGGAAAAGATTCTGTACACTGGCCGAGAGCCGCACCTTCGTCAGCTTCATTTTCCGGACCGTAACTTCCGGCACCGTATAGCCCAGCGTGAAATTCTGGCCACGGATGAAAGATCCGTCCTCTACCCACCAGGTGTCGAAATGCGAGTCCTGGGCGAACTTGTAATTACGTACCTGCGACACCATCGTATTCTGATTCGTTGGCGTCCAGCCATTTAACACCGTAGCCAGGCTATTGGCGATCGTCTGCCGGTCTTCGCTGGAATGCTTGAAGTTCGCGCCAGTATTCACCCCCTGTACCACACGGATATCGAAAGAGAAGTCCCAGCCCCGGTAAGCGACCGTGCTGCTGAACGTTCCCGTCCATTTAGGATAGGCATGACCGATAATACTGTAATAAGGGCTTCCGTCCTTGTTATAGATATATTTCCGGTCCCCGGGTTTCAGATTATGCACGGCGGCGTCGGCGGCTTCGCTTGTACTGTAAGTGCCCAGGCGTGTCATACCGTAGAAGCTGCCGATGGCCTGTCCCACCCGCAGAATATTGGTCTGTCCCAGGAAATTCGGGCCGGGGAAGATATCCGCATTGCCGTCATTCAGTTTGAGGATCTTATTCTTATTGGTGGCAAATATGAAATTGGTGCTCCAGGTGAAATCCTTCGTCTTCACATTCACCGTGTTCAGGTTGATCTCCACACCGCTGTTCCGGACAGACCCGACATTCTCGATCACATTGTTGGTCTGCATGCCCGCCGACCAGGGGATCGGAGCCTGTAGCAACAGGTCCTTGGTGGTACGATTATAATAATCCACATTCATATTGATCCGGTCCCTGAACAGACCCAGTTCCAGCCCGACATCCGCCTGCTGCGATTTTTCCCATTTCAGATTTGGATTGCCGATATAGTTGGGTAATAAGGTGGATTGATTGGCTCCGTTCAACACCACGGTCAGAGGCGATATCTGCCCCTTGGATTGCCCGTAACCGATCTCCGAATTACCCGTATAGCCATAGCTGCCCCGGAGCTTCATATAACTGATCGTCTCGCTGTGCTTCAAAAAATCTTCCTCCGAAACACGCCAGGCCGCTCCCAGCGAAGGGAAGAAAGCATACTTGTTATTTTCCCCGAACCTCGATGACCCATCGTACCGGCCCGTCGCCGTGAACAGGTATTTGTCATCGATATTGTAGGTGATACGGGCATAATAGGAATTCATCTGCCAGGCGGGATTGGCCAGGGATTGGGTATTCGACCGGACGGAACCCGCTTGTAAGGCGGTCCACTGGAAATTGTCGTCGATGAAGTTCTGCGCTTCCGCATTCACCCATTCCTGCTTGTACTTTTGCCAGGAAGCGCCCAATAAGGCCGTGAGTTTCTGACGATCATTGATCTTTTTATTCCAGGTCAGATAGTTTTCCGACTGCCAGAAATAATTGTAATAGGCATTAATATGCGCCTCACCCCCCTGATCCTGGGAAAGATGCGGCAGATCCTGGGCGGAATAGAAATTATTCTTCTGCCCGCTCAGCGTATAACCGAAATCGGATTTGAAATCCAGTTCCTTAGTGAGATGGATCGTGAAATACGCATCTCCCAGTGCCTGCAGGGTATTATTCAGGTTATACCGGCTCTGTGAAATATGCACGGGATTGGGACCTCCCTCCAGTCCGGCGATATCATTATTACCGGCCCAGCTTCCGTCCGGGTATTTGATAGGTACGATCGGCACTTCTTCCGTAACCATCCTGGGCACGTTCAGCGCCCCGTTCGCGTCGGATACCATCCGTTGGGTGCTCTGGATGACAGAGATATACCCACCGAACTTCAGCCAGTTGTTCACCTCGTTGTCCAGGGTCAGCTTGGCCGAATACCGCTTGAACCAGCTATTGATCATCAGCCCGTTCTGGTCCAGGTACCCCAGGGAGGCGCTATATAAGGATTTTTCACTCCCCCCCTGGATATTGATGAAATGATCATGGGAATAAGCCGGCTTATAAGTCTCCTTCTCCCAGTTGGTATTGTATATTGGCTTGTTATTGGCGTCGAACAGCTTCGGCAGACTGGCATGATTCAACGCGACCGGAGGCGTCCAGGTCCCGCCCAATGGATCGAATTTCGTCCCATTGGCATAAGCCAGGTTATAGATTTGAACGAACTCATCCGAATTCAGGGTCTTCAGGTGACGGGACAAAGTGCTTACATTGACGTCCCCGTCATACGAGACCCTGGTATCACCCCGGCGACCCCGCTTGGTAGTGACCATGATCACCCCATTGGCGCCCCGGGCCCCATAAATAGCCGTAGAAGAAGCGTCCTTCAATACTTCCAGGGAAGCTATTTCATGCGGATTCAGCGTATTGATATCCACGCCGGTTACCCCGTCCACCACATACAGGGGATCGAGACTGGAATTGATCGAGCCGATCCCCCGGACACGGACCTTGGCTCCCTGGCCCGGCGCATTGCTGTTGATCATGACATCCACCCCTGCTATTTTCCCTTCCAGGGCCTGGGTGACATTGGGCGCCGGTCTGTCCGTCAGTTGTTCCCCCTTGATGCTGGCGACCGCGCCGGTCAGATCCGATTTTTTGGCCGTTCCATACCCGATCACTATCACATCGTTCAACCCCGCCGCCACTTCTTTTAACTGGATCGTAACAACAGACTGACTGCCGATGGACAGGGTCCGCGGCTGATAGCCGACCGATGAGAACTCCAGCGTGACCCCTTCGTCCGGGACGCTGAGCTTGAACCTGCCCTCGGCATCCGTAGTAGTCCCGTTGGCGCTGCCTTTGACGGTCACAGAGACCCCGGCCAGGCCATCCCCTTTTTCATTGGTGACCGTGCCGGTGACCGTATGCACCTTCACTTCGATCTCCGCCACCTGGGGGGTAATATAGCCCGGCCAGCCCTTCGCAGGAGAGGGGCCGGAATGACCGCCGCGGCGATAAGAAATAACGATGGTATTGCCCACCTGCTCATATTGCAGCAACGTATTCTGCAGCAGGGACTCCAGGACATTGTGGACCGACCGGCCATTGCAGACAAGATTGAGATTGCTCACCCTCCGGATCTCTTTCTTATTGTAGGCAAAGGTGAAGGAAGTGAGCTTTTGGATCTTGTCCAGGGCCGCCACCAACGGCTCATCCTTCAGCTCCAGGCTGATAAAGACCTTGTTGATGTCCTGTCCGCGGGCATCCCTGGCGCTTATCAACTGAATGCTGCACAGAAAGATAAGGATTATGAAAAAGCTGATACGCATACAGTACTGCAATCGTTTTTTGGTTTGAATAAGCAGTTTCCGGCGTCCTTCCCCGGGATAGGACCGCCCAAACGCTGACAATAAAGAAAATGTCATAGTTTTGATTGTTTTAAATGATGAGAACTTGTTTAAGACAGGATACCTTCTTCTTAAGCGAAAAGGTGTTTTTATAACCTGTTCCGGGTTCCAGCCGGAGCAGGTTTTTTAATTAAAGAATTATTTACAGCCTTCCCCGTTTAGTTCGATATGATTACCATTCATCCGGTAGTCCATATTATTGATCTTCGATAATACTTTGATGATCTGCTCCAATGGCTCACCGCCCGTAAAGGTGGCCGTTACATTACAGTTCTCCAGCGCAGGGTTCGTAAGGGTGATCGTCACATGAAATCGCTGCTCCAGCTCCAGCACCGCATCTTTCATGTTGGCATCGTTGAAAAGTAAGTAGGGCTTTTTCCAGGCGATCACCTCCCCGGCATCTACCTGGGTCTTTTTGAGTTTGTTATGCACCCGGTCGACCGTGATCTGCTCATTGCCCCGCAGAATGCCGAAATCCCCGGCGCCGTTCTCTACCCTGACCTTTCCCTTGGTCACTGTGATAACAATAGCCGCATCATGCTCATTGATATTAAACGCCGTGCCTAATACAGTCGTTTTTATATTGCCCGTATGAACAATGAAAGGCCTCGCATCGTGCCGTATATCGAAATAGGCTTCGCCGCTCAGCGTCACTTCCCGGGTCTGGCCGGTAAACACGGAGTCATAATAAATATGCGCGTCTTTATGCAGCAATACCTTACTGCCGTCGGATAAAGTAATACAGGGGGCCGCTGCCGGTTGGAGCCTTCTGGCTAAAGGAGCAGGCGAATGGAGAGACGGACGAAGAAAATAAGTATGATAGGTGAAATAAGAGGCGAGAACGATGACGAATATAGCTGCCGCATATCGTAAATAAATCGGGATAGCCGGTTTATGGTGAATGACGAGGGGCTGCCGGCTGATGATGTACTCAAGGATCTTACCCGCTGTGGCAGGGTCTTGCTTATAGGCCGGGAGTTCCTGTGCCCAGGTCTCCTCGATCAGCCGCCTTACGGTCTCATCATATTCGTCATGCCGCAGCAGGTCGAACAACTCCTCTTTCTCCTGCGGCGTACATTTTTTCTCGTAGTACCTGGAAAAAAGCCAGGTCAATCGTTTAGAAGGATCCATCATGGTAGTAATCGTTATATGCCAGCGCCTCACCTGCTAATGTTTAGCACTCAGCCGAAAAGGAACACCCATTGGACTTCGCTTTCCGAATGAGCTGATAGGTAAAAACACAGGCCTCAACCCTAAAGACTGGAAAATGCAGGAGTAGGAGTATACAGGATGAAAAAATATTTTCGCCGCGCAGGGATTTCACCAATGGAAAAAAGATTGCAAAAGAAGAAAGAGGGGCAAGAGTCCATCCGAATGAAAATGCAGGACATCCCGCAGGGTCTTCAGCGCATGCACCAGGTGCGTCTTTACGGTGTTTCGCGAAATATTCAGGCGGGAAGCGATCTCTTCATGTTTCATGCCCTGGTGACGGCTCATCGTAAAGATCAATTTTTGCTGAGGAGAAAGCCGGCTCAACGCCTCCTGGAGCCTACTCTCATTTTCCTTGGTAAGAAGCTGATCTTCAACGGTGCTGGTGTCTGGATTCAGCCAATTCGCCATCTGCTTGCGGGCTGAATCCTCTTTAGCTAAAAGTTTGAGCGTATCGAAGACCTGGTTTCGGGCAATAATAAATAACCAGGAATCAAACCGGAGAACATGCCGCACCTTATCACGGCTCAACCACACTTTCAAAAAAACATCCTGAACCAGCTCATCCGCCAGGCCCCCATTCCCAAAGAGATGAAAAGCATAGGAATAGATCCGCTGCCGGTAATGGTGGAACAGAACCCCAAAAGCCTTCTCATCGCCTTCAGCCATGCGGACCAGGAGTTCGGTCTCGTTGGATAAAGGTTGTATTCTTATGGCAATATTTCGTATAGTCGTCTCAACCATTGCTTGACAAGTTGTTTGTAAGCACGTACCAAAATTATTTTAATTTCAGCACCCACCAAATTTATTTGAGCACATTCGCATAATAGTATACATACACCCTGGTACAAACTCCTAAGGATATAATCCGGATATCCGAAAATAGTAGTAGCTTCCGCGCTCATTTTTTAACAATAACTTCCTGATTCAATATATGACGCTTACATCAAAGCCGGACTCCGGCAAATGGCCCGGCGGCATTACCCCGCCTCTCCCAGCATCCAGGCCGCATCAGCGGACCCTCCACGGAGATACCGTAAGTGATAACTATTACTGGATGATCGACTATTTCAAAAAAGGCCCCGATAGCGACCAGGTGATCGATTACCTGAAAGCAGAGAATGCCTACCTCGATGCCATGATGAGCGGAACAAAGGAATTCCGGGAGAAATTGTTCACCGAAATGAAGGCCCGCATCAAAGAAAAAGATGAATCGGTCCCGGTATATAAGAACGGCTACTATTACTACTCCCGCAGCGAAGAGGGACAGCAATACTTTAAATACTGCCGGAAAAAAGAAAGCCTGGACGCGGAGGAAGAGATGCTGCTGGATGTCGACGAAATGGCGAAAGGACATGCCTACTATGCCGTAACAGGCCTTAAGGTCAGCGAAGACAATAAATTGCTGGCCTTCGGAGTAGACACGGTTTCCCGCCGTCAATACATTATATATATTAAAGACCTGGCTTCCGGGGAGCTCTATAAAGAAGCAATCCCGTCCACCAGCGGCAACCTCGTCTGGGCTAATGACAACGAGACCATTTTCTATACGGAGAACAACCCCGTCACCCTGCTGACGGAAAAGATCCGGCGACATAAGCTGGGCACCGACCCCTCCACGGATGCCACCGTTTATGAAGAGAAAGATAACTCCAATTATATCGGACTGAAAAAATCCAAGTCAGGGAAATTTATCTTTATCGCCTCCTCAGGCACCCTGTCTTCCGAGACCCGCTTTATCGATGCCAATCAACCCGAAGCTGCCTTCGCCCTCTTCCAGCCCCGGTTGAAGGAAGTATTGTATGAGGTCGACCACCAAAAAGACAAATTCTATATCATCACCAACTGGGACGCCAGGAACTTCCGCCTGATGGAATGCCCCCTGGATCGGACAGAACGGGACCATTGGAAAGAAGTACTCCCTCATCGCACGGACGTCCTGCTGGAAGACCTGGAAGTTTTCTCCAATTTCCTGGTCATAACGGAGCGTAAGAATGGTCTGATCCATCTTCGCATCCGCAACCTTAGTTCCGGGCCTGATCACGGACAGGAACATTACCTCGATTTCGGAGAACCGGCCTATATGGCTTCCACAGGAGCCAATCCCGACTACAACAGCCGGACACTGCGCTATGGATACACCTCTCTCACTACCCCTGTTTCCACCTACGATTATGGCATGGAGACCAAAGAGAAGAAATTGCTCAAACAGCAGGAAGTGGTAGGAGGATACAACCCGCATGATTATACCACGGAGAGACTTTACGCGACGGGAAAGGACGGCGTCAGCATTCCCATCTCGCTGGTCTATCGCAAGGGGTTTAAGAAAGAGGGCACAGCCCCCTTGTTATTATATGCCTACGGCTCCTATGGGCACAGCATGGATGCCAGCTTTAGCAGCACCCGGCTCAGCCTCCTGGACCGTGGATTCGTTTTTGCCATTGCCCACATCCGGGGCGGTCAGGAAATGGGAAGATACTGGTACGAGGATGGGAAAATGCTGAAAAAGAAGAATACTTTCCAGGATTTTATCGATTGCGCAGAATACCTGCTGGAGCAGCGATACACCGGCAAAGGACATCTGTATGCCCAGGGAGGCAGCGCAGGGGGCTTACTGATGGGAGCCGTGGCGAATATGCGTCCCGATCTCTGGCAGGGCCTGGTAGCCCAGGTACCCTTTGTGGATGTGATCAACACCATGCTGGACGAGAGCATTCCCCTCACCACCAACGAATACGACGAATGGGGCAACCCCCAAAAGGAGGAAGCCTACCTCTATATGAAATCCTATTCCCCTTATGAGAACATAGAAAAAAAAGATTACCCGAATATCCTGGTGACCACCGGCCTGCACGATAGCCAGGTCCAGTACTTCGAGCCCGCCAAATGGGTGGCCAAACTCAGGGCGCTGAAGACGGACCGGAATGTCCTGTTATTGCAGACTGAAATGAACTATGGACACGGAGGAGCCTCCGGCCGCTTCGATTATTTAAAAGATATTGCCCTGGTCTATGCCTTTCTCTTCACCCTGGAAGGCATCAGCGAATAACGGCCCGACCCATCTACTTACAGTACTCTTCCATATCCTTATCCGGCTTTAGCCCTAATGCGATCGCCTGCTGAAAATCAGCACAGGCCCCGCGTTTGTCCTTTAAGATCGCTTTGGCGGCCCCTCTTTTATAATAAGGATCCGGATTAGAGGGATTTAGCCCGATACACTTATTGAAATCCTGTATAGCGCCGGGATAATCTTTCAGCATGGTCCTGGAAAACCCCCTGTGTAAAAAGACATTATAGGAGCCGGAGTCTATACGAATGGCTTTGTCAAAATCCTCGATGGCGCCTTTATAATCGGTCAGTTCCATGCTGGCGCCCCCTCTGCTGGCATATAATTCAGCATCATCCGGCGTTAATGCGATCGCCTTGTCCAATAACGCGATTTCTTCATGAAAAGCCTTGCTATTCCTTTTTTCTATAGCGCTGGTATAATAATCGTCCGTTTGCAACCATCTCTTACAATCTTTCAAAAAGACCTTTTGAGCTTTATCGAGCCCCAACTCTTTGGCCTTGCTCAGATCGCTGCAGGCGCCGCCGGCATCTCCCATCTTATATTTTATTTTTCCCCTGAAGAAAAAAGCCGCAGCATTCGCAGGGCTTAAAGAGATGGCCCTGTCTAGGTCCTGCAAAGCTGCCGGAAATTGCTTCAATCCATATCTGGCAACGCCCCTGTTCGAATAGGCGCTGGAATAATCCGGCTGCATTTTAATGGCTTTGTCGAAATCTTTTATAGCTCCCGCATAATCATTCAGATTATTTTTAGCATTTCCGTAATTATTGTAATTAGCCGGATCCTTGGGGAATAATTCCAATTGCTTTTTGAAATCCGCTAAAGCGCCTTTAAAATCCTGGAGATTAAACTTCGCCGAGCCTCTGTAAAAATAATTTTTGTCATAGGCGGGGTCCAGTTCCAGCGTCTTGTCAAAATCCTGGATGGCAAGCTCAAACCTATTCAATTGATAATAAGCCAGCCCCCGCATATTATAGGCATCCTTTTCGGCAGGATTTATCTTTATACTGTTATCCAGCGCATCGATGGCCCCCCGGTAATTCCTGGCCTCATATTCTATCACCGCCCTGTTATAATAATCGACATCATCCTGGGAATAAGAAGGGCCGGATACGAATAGTAAGATCATTACGAGGATCGGCAGTCCTTTTTTCATTTTATTCTGTTGCAAGCCAAATATATACATTATTTATCCATAAATTTTTCAAAAAACTAATCAATTAGTTGCAAAACTAATTGATTAGTAGTAGCTTCATTTTAGAATTAGCAAATCAGGAACTCAGCCAATCCGCAAATCAAATCAGGACTCCATCATGCAAAAATTAGCCAAAAGAGAAGAACAGATCATGCAGGCCTGCTGGCATTTGGAAAAAGCCTTTATTAAGGACATCATCGCCGAACTGCCGGAACCCAAACCCCATTATAATTCCGTAGCTACGATGGTGCGCATCCTGGAAGAGAAAGGCTTTCTGGATCATGAGATCTTCGGCAACACCTTCCGTTATTACCCCGTCGTTTCCAAAGATCAGTACCAGAAACATGCTTTTGACGACATGGTCAGGCAGTACTTCAATAATTCCTATCCCAGCATGCTGGCCTATTTCGCCAAAGAACAAAAAATATCAAAAGAAGAGATCAACGAAATATTGGAGATCATTAAATCCCAAAAGAAATGATACCTTATATCCTTCATGTCACCGTCATTGTCACGGCCTGCTTCTTATTCTATAAGGCGCTCCTGCAGAAAGGCACCTTCTTCCGGCTTAACCGGTACACCCTCCTGGCTTGTGTGGGAGTTTCTTTTCTGTTGCCGTTGGTACCCGTTCCGCAGCAATGGAGCTGGCGCAGCGCCTCCACTCCGGCAACAGGCGCGGCCCCCTCTTCGACCCATTCACGGGCCCAGGTATCAACGGATGTCCCCACCAACCTATCCGTCGGCCCCTCGACCCATCCGACCAGTACCCCATCTGCTAACGCATCACCAGTTCTGCCCGCCGGTCCCTCTTCCGGAGTCACCCGGCTCCTTCCCAAATTATTTCAGGGACTCTACTGGCTTTACCTGTTTGGCGTTATTGTCTTCGGGGCCAACCTTCTCTTTCAGATCGTTGTGTTATTATACCAATCCTACACCCGCCCCGTAGTACAGGATGGCCCCTTCCGGATCGTCGAAACATCCGGTGACCGCGCCCCCTGCTCCTTCGGTCATAATATTTTTATCAACCCCTCCAAATACGACTGGGATATCTACAACCAGATCCTCCTGCATGAAAAGATCCATGCCAACGGCCGGCATACGATCGATATCCTGCTGGCGGAGATATTGATCGTACTGCAGTGGTTCAACCCCTTTGCCTGGCTCTATCGCAAAGAAGTGGAGAACAACCTCGAATTTCTCACGGACCAGGCCCTTCTCCGGACCCACGAAGTGGAAAGAGCAGCCTACCAGCTGAGCCTGCTGAAAGTGGCCGTGCCCAATCAGCCCTTTGGCATCACCACCAATTATAATCAATCACTTTTAAAACGACGTATTATCATGATGAATAGCAAAAACTCCTCCCTGCATACCATCTGGAAATATTTCTTTTTGCTGCCCCTGCTTACCTGCCTGGTATGCGCGCTCAATAAGCCGGCAGCCTTCGGCCAGTCCACCGGCCAGTCAGGCCCGGGCGCAAACACAGCCTTCGGCCCGTCGATCGCCTCCGGCTCAACAGCCTCCAATAGAAAAGAAGGCTCCTGGTTTGCTACCACCAAAGGAGACAAATTATGCTTCGAGTTCAAAGGCGATAAGGACGACCATACCTGGTCCAACAACACCTGCATCCTGAAAAGCGAGTTTGCCACCCTTCCCGGCGTTGGCAAGACTGAATTCAAATTGGTCCGCGAATCCGGTACCCTCTACTTCACAGGTCAGTTCGACGGCGAACAGGGGTATGGACACTACTCTTTTAAAGAGGATGAGAAGTATGTGCAGGCGCTCCGGCAAAAGGGGATCGGCACGCTGGAGGACGATGACCTGCTCGCCTTCTTCCTGCTCAATATAAAGAACGATTATATCGACATGTTACAACACAATGGCTATCCGCATGTCTCAAAAAATAATATCATCGCCATGTCAGCCATGGGTATCGACCACTCCTATATCCAGTCCTGGAAGGAAATGGGCTACCCGGATATTTCAGAGAATGACATCATCGCAGCCAAGGCAATGAATATCGATAAAGCTTACATCGAGGACCTGCACTCCGCCGGCTACACCACCCTGGCTGTAAATCAACTTATCGCCTTCAAGGCGCAGGGGATCGATGGACGTTATGTAAAACAACTGAGCCCCCAGATCAATCCCTCCCCGCAGGTGGTTGTATCCCCACGGGTTGGTGCCCCCGCCCCGGTTCCCCAGGCCCCGGTCCCGGATGCCGCCCCTCCCGCTGCTCCAGTCCCGGCCGATGATATCATTGCCTTTAAATCCCTCAACATCGATTCCCAATATATAGCGTCCCTGAGAGCGGCCGGGTATGACAGCATCCCTATGAGTGACCTGATCGCCCTACGTTCCCTCAACATAGATGCCGCTTATATCAAAAGCTTCCAGGCTATCGGCTACAAAGACGTTCCGGTACAATCTATGGTGGCCATCAAGTCCCTGGGAATAACGCCGGAGTTTATAAACGGATTCCGTAGTATCGGATTCAGGGATATTCCCGCAGAACAGCTTCCTGCGCTGAAATCCATGGGAGTCACCCCGGCATATGTGACAAAAATGAAGGGACAGGGATTTGTTTCCAAAGACCTGAATAAATATATTCAATTAAAAAGCGCCTTTCAGTAGCAGTACCCCGGCGGAATAGACAAAATAACAGATCCCTGCCACTCCGGGGTGGCAGGGATCTGCTACCATCTGCCTGCTTCTGCTATCACAGCCTGCTTACTTGACAGGTATGTGTTTGGAAGCTGGTTTCCGGGCTTCTTCCGTTTTCGGTACCATCAGCTTGAGTAGACCGTTCTCATACGATGCGTCGATTTTGTCTCTTACCACTCCCTCCGGCAGGGTAAAACTCCGGGAGAAAGAGGTATAATTAAACTCTCTTCTCGTGTGCTTTTCCTCTTTTTTTTCCTTTTGTTCTTCCGCCTCGGCGCTGATGGTCAGCATGTTCCCTTCCACATCGATATTAAAATCATTCTTTTTCATGCCAGGTACCGCTAACGAGATTTCATAATGGTCCTGTTTTTCCGCAATGTTCACAGCCGGTACTGTTAACATCCGGGATAAGGAACCGCCATTGGTGTCAAACCACTTGTCCCAGGGCTTGAAAAAATCATGGAAAATGGAAGGCAGTGCTTCTTCTCTTCTTGTTAAATCTTTAGTAGACATAAAAACCTCCTTTATTTTAAGTGAAAAATGACCAGGGATAGTCCGACATTTCAGCTCATCCGGTAAGGAGTGGGGAATTCCCGCATGGTTAAAAGGTAGAGTTGTTTAAAAAAGGTTACAAAAAGGCTGCCAGATTCCTATTTTTGCTAACTCATTAAAGGATCAGTAGCTATGACAATAAGGCCGGTTAAGCAGGAGTCTTCGCAGTTATCACCCCAGGAAAAGTCGTCACCCCGAAATCAGGTCACCCCCGAAAATCGGCTCTCTCCCGGACGGATAAGAATAATGGTAGCTATTTTTTTCTTTGTTTCAGGGTTCGGATTCTCTACCTGGGCGTCAAGGATCCCTACCATCCAGCAACAACTCCATCTGAATGAGGCGCAATTGGGCGCCGTTTTATTTGCGCTGCCGATCGGTCTTATGCTGACCCTGCCGGTTACCGGTGCGCTGCTGAGTCGTTTTGACAGTCGCCGGATCATGATGATCGGCGCCTTATCTTTTAACATTATGTTATGTGGAATAGGTTTTGCCACACGCACCTGGGAACTGGTAATTGCCTTGTTCTGTTTCGGCGCCTCCCGTAACCTGCTGAATATTTCTGTCAATGCCCAGTCGATAGGAGTGCAGGCCTTTTTCGACCGGTCGATCATCGCCCGCTTTCATGGGATATGGAGCCTGGCCGGATTTGGCGGCGCAGCGCTTGGCTCCCTGATGGTATCTCTGGCTATTTCGCCGGGCTGGCATTTTTTTATAGTGGGTGTTTTGCTGGCAGGCCTGGTCATCTATGCCTATCCGGGCAGTTTACCCCAACAGCCCCACGCACGGGAACGCAGACCCTTATTTACCCTCCCGGACCGCGCTTTGGCGAAATACGGGCTGATCTCTTTTGCTTCGATGGCCTGTGAAGGGACCATGTACGACTGGAGCGGGATCTATTTTCGCAAAGCAGTACATACCTCCGGGAAAGTCGCCACCCTGGGATTCGTCGTCTATATGATTGCCATGACCCTGGGGCGTCTTACAGGGGATGGGCTGGCCAACCGCTTTGGGATAAAGAACATGCTTACGTATAGCGGAGCGCTGATCTGTTCGGGCCTGCTCCTGGCCACGCTGTTGCCTTACCCGCTGGTGGCGGGCCTGGGCTTTATGCTTACCGGCTTCGGCGTTTCTTGTGTAATACCGATGGTTTTCAGTATGGCCGGCCGTTCCGCCGGTATAAGCAGCGGATCGGCTATCGCCGCCGTTTCGACGGTAGGTTATTTCGGGTTTCTGATTGTGCCCCCGCTGGTGGGCTCCGTGGCAGAAATAGCAGGCCTGCGCTGGTCCTTCGGACTAATGGCCATTTTCGGCGCCGCTATTACGGCATTGGTGCAACTCATGCTTAACGATGAAAAACCTCTGGGGCAGCCCGCCGAATCCGCTCCGATATAGCCTGCTCTTATCGGTTTCTCTACTTCTCCCTCATAGATTTGATCTATCAGTTTATAGAAAATGATGATCATATCCTATGAGAAGGGTTCGTACATTTGCGCATCTGGTTGCACCCTTACAGTTGCAACTCCTTTAAACACGACGGTTGCCCCCTTCAGAAAGAGTAATTTCATTATTTGTTAAAAAACAATTTTAATAGTATGCCCAACAGAGTCTTATCAATTGGCGAAAAGTTTCCTGCATTCAGGAAAAAAGCAGTAGTATCTATCGAAAAAGGAAAAGAATTTACGGAATTAACGCAGGAGTATGGTAGTGCAGAGGGCAAATGGACCGTAATGTTTTGGTGGCCCAAGGACTTCACCTTTGTTTGTCCTACGGAAATCGCCGAGTTCAACAAGAAGAACAGTGACTTCAGCGACAGGGACACCGTTGTTATCGGCGCTTCTACGGATTCTGAATTCGTACATGCAGCCTGGAGAAGGGATCACAGCGATCTGCGGGATCTGAAATTCCCCATGCTGGCTGATACTTCCAAATCATTGGCGGAAGAGTTAGGGATTCTGGATTCAGAAGAAAAGATCGCTTACCGCGCTACATTTATTATTGACCCACAGGGTATCGTACGTTGGGTAAGTGTATATGACCTCAATGTTGGCCGTAGCGTACAGGAAGTGATCCGTGTACTGGATGCTTTGCAGACAGACGAACTGTGCCCTTGCAACTGGAAGAAAGGCGAAGAAACACTGACAGAACAGTTAAGCCTGAACTAGTCTGGCTTATCTCCGGGCCAGGGTTAACGGAATTATTCATTTTAAACAACTGGAATTAAGATGAGCGCAACAGCAACTATACAGAATGAAACTTTTCAGAACTTATTGAATGAGCTGAATATCGCCGGCTATGAACCCTCTGCCAATGTGCAGGCATTGGTAGCTACGGAGTCGCGATTCCTTAAGGACCTGAAGATCAACGTGGGTAATGTGCTTAACAATGCTCAATACCTGAATAGGAAGGAATCTTTGTTATTGGCGTTGGCCGTGGCGGTGAATGAGAAATATACGCTTTTGCAGGATGCCTTCGCCGGCCTGGCAAAAACGGAAGGGGCTTCTGAGGCGGAGATTGCAGAGATCGTTGCCTGCACTTCCCTGATGAATACTAATAATGTATTCTATCGCTTCCGGCATTTTATGCAGAAAGATTTTTATAACAATCAGCCTGCCGGCATCAAAATGAGCATCATGGCCAACCCCGTGTTGGGCAAAGAGTTCTTTGAGCTGGTGAGCCTGGTCATCTCTTCCATTAATGGATGTGAGATGTGCGTGAGTTCACATGAGAAATCAGTATTACAGCATGGAAGTACGGAATCCAGGGTCTTCGAAGGAGTGAAACTGGGCGCTATTATTAAAGGCCTTATTACCGTACTTTCCTAACACAGACAGGCTCCAATTAATCGACGAAATTTATTGCGGGAAGGGCTATTACCAACAGACAGGCACAAAAACGTAAAAAGGGACGATACTTATCGCCCCTTTTTACGTTTTATAGCTTTATTTACTTCTTGGTAGCTTGCCCGTCATAAAAGGATAAAAATTTCATATAATTATAGTTTTTACGAAGTTAAATAATCATACCCAAAATCGCCAATGATATTTTCATTAAAGGTTGAATTAAAATGATTGATTCTCCGGTATGGTGCCTAAATTTTGACCGAAGCAGAACTTGTCTCCGGCTTTAATAGCAGCTTCATTAGGAAATTGCATTATAAATCTATCAGCTAATCCTGACAAACCGTGTCTTGCCGTTAATTGAAGTTCCAAATAGGTGCCATTTTCTCTTAACGGAATTTCAATATTCTCCTCGGTAAAGATCGTTTGTGCGAATAAGGAAAAAGGATCCTTCTCACTGTATTTTCTTCTAAATCTATTAATGCTTGTCCAATCAGAAGTGTGTAATTTAACAGGGTGAATATCTACATTGAATCTGCCTCCGCTATGGCTTATTGGAGCCATTCGAAATAGCTCGATCTTCACGTCAAAAGCATGATATAGAGACTTGTTTACTATTTTAAACCAATATTTATTTCCCCGTCTGCATATATAGGGTGATATTAACAATTTGGGCCTTAATAAAAATAGTGCCAAATAAAGGAACATAAAGGCAACAAAGGTTCCTGCGAATAGATGAATCAATGCTGCTCCTATAACTTCATTAGGAGGTAATATATTAATGAGGTACATAATAACCCCTATAATTGAGCCTACTGTAAAAGTTATCGATAAAGGAAGTCTTATAGCTTTATAGGCTTTCGACATAGACAAGGACTGGGTTTAATTTTCGAGGGAGAAACTCAAACCCTTTGGTCAGGGCTTGAGTTTCTTTCAGGTTTTAAATTTACCCCGGATAAGGAACAATTTTACCTCATTCAGGACAACAAAATCAGGAAGCTTCACCCTGCCTGACCCCCTCTTCCTTCATATCCTTTTCCGAAAAAGGAGAATCCCCTTCAGGTAAGGATGAACTCACCATCATTACAACAAAGACAATTCTTTTTTTCTTTTTCTTGCTGGTTATAACATACTTCTTTGTAGCAGACATATTTTAAAATTTATAAGTTATGAAAAATAGGTTCCTACTTGCGGCTCCCTTTTTTAGCCGACGCCGGTTTACTGACAGTCTCTATTCCTTCCTCGCTCTCTTCATCTATGGCAGCCGTACCCTCCTCTTTCCATTCTCCGTTTTCCAGGCCGTCCGATTTTGCAGGAACTGCTTCCTTTACGATCCGGTCAGGCCTTCTGACTAATTTTTGTAAAGCCATGGCAGGCGATGAATAGATATTGATCGATTTCCATTGAGGACTTGCTTCGATAAACATTTTCTCCGCTTTATTAGCTTTCAGGAAATGCACTGGTTGCAGGTTCCCCCTTCGAAGGGCCTTGATCAGCAATTCTTTGGATTCCTCCGTTTTTAACTCCCTGATCGGATACTTCTCCAACACCTTTTCCAGGTCATAACCGTATTGCGAACGGAACTGCTTCACTTTATAATTATGGTTCAGGTCCATTTCCTCGAAATTCAATTGTAGCCAGGCATTATACTTTTCTCCTTCGATATTGGTTAGGTTTTTGTTCACTGCCCTCCCCTGTAACAGATTGTACGCTTCTTTAAGGGTGACGCCCGTCCCTTTGCTGATATAGAAGGTTTGCATCCTGTCCATCTCCGGGGCCTCTCCTTTTCGCAGCAACGCTTCATATTTATTAAAAAAATATAGGTCCTTCTGATCACCCCTTCTGAAATGAAGGACGATTTCCAGTTTATAGTCGTCATCATAGAACGACTCCGTATACAACTGAAACTCCTTTGTTTCTTTTACGATCTGTTGCTCCAGTTGTTCGTTGAGTGGGAGTTTCTCCCCAAAGCCCAGGTACTTCAGGCTTTCCTGGAGGAATTCTAGATTTTCGCCATTCATAATGATAGGTTTGTAAAAGTTAATAATAGGAAATCATATCAGCCTGGATCGTAACAGCGTAAAATTATACGCCTGTAACTGCAGATGCCTTCCCCCGTTCTTTTCCAATAGCTCAATGACCAGATGCTTACCCGAAGGAAGGGTAAACCGTGGCAAAACGATCACAGGAAGCTCCTGGCTCTTTCCCCGGATCACCTGCGCATTCCCATAAACATAGACAGGCGATAACCCGGTGACCTGTAACGAAGTGTTTTTCCGCCAGCGATTGTCCGTTATATAAAAACGGATACTGTCGATATCGTAATCAAGATGGGAATGATTACAGAAAAAAAGACGGAAAAAGATCATATTCTCCCGGGTATAGATGCCTTTTAACTGCATGATCATCCTGTAATTCCGGGTGTTTAAATAATAGATCCTTCGCTTGTCATTCTCCAGCTTCTCACAGCAGTCTTTCAGTGCTTCTTCATCGATGGGCGGGCTATTCCATGGGCGAATGGAAGGGGGACCCGTTGTTGCTGCAGCCGCATGGGCAATAGGAGACGAATAGGTAAATGCCCGGTTGGGCGGACTGGTCGATTGGGCCATTGCACTGGCTACCAGACCAATGAACAAACTTCCTGTAAGAATAACAAATTCATGTTTCATACACAGCCATTTTAAAGGTTAAAAAATAAAGATTCAACGTAAACCCCACTCACCCCGAGCCTGCCATAGTTTTAATAATTCCTGCCTGTTTAGGTGAATGGAGCAGTATTTTTTTACTTCCTCTTCTATTGCATTATTGATAGCCACCCGGAAAGCATGCGCCTGCAACACTGCCAATGCTGTGTATGGCTTTAATAAACTGCGCAGCGATAATAGCAACTCCTGTTTCCCCAGCTTTTTAATAGCTGATTGGCGAATACTGGCACTCAACTCACTTTTTACCACATTAGCAAGGTGAAAAAGATCTTCCTCTGCGTCCGCTTTACGGCATTCGAACCCCCGGCTCCCTGATTTCACCGGCCCGGATATTCCTGACCAATGTGCATCTGGGACAGCAGCAGCCTCGACTTCCTTTTTCAGGAAACCAATAACAACTGAATATTTATACCAGTTGAATGATACTACCATGACTTGATTTTTTCCTTCCTTGCACTTCCCCTTTCGGCCGAAAGGACTACTGCCCTTCAGTAAACCAAAACTACGACGCATAAACGCCGGTTCAGATTGATCGTAATCAACTCTGAAAATATATCTTGATTAGACTCAATGCGAGCGGTTGAGTCTAATCAATTCTTGATTGAACTCAATATTGACTCTTGATTATACTCAATCTTAGTTCTTGATTGTAATCAATTCGAATTTTTGAGAGGTAACTGGGATTTCCCCTGTCTATTTCTTTTGCTTCTCCTTCATCACGCGACTCAGCGTCTCCTCTCTCATTCCCAGGAACGACGCCAAATGCTTCTGAGAAACACGGTCCACAATGTCAGGCCGGTATTTGTTGAACCGGTCAAATCTTACCTCCGGCCTCCTGGGATACAGGATATAAGATTTAATATCGCTCCGTTTGTGATAGAACTCCGTTATCTTCCTCCCGATCCGTTCCAGAAAAGGATGCTGTTCATAAAGTCGCTCCAGGTCCGTATAGGAAATACTGAATACACGCGTATCCTCCAACGCCACAATACTCCCTTCACTCACTATCCGATCATAAAAACTATTTTTGAAAACCGCTATCTCACCCTCTATCATGAACCATAACGTTTCCTTCATAGACTTCAATCCGATATAACATTCCACACACCCTTTTTCAATATAATGCATGTGCTCACTCACACTCCCCGCCTTTAGCAAATAATGCCCTTTCTGAAATTCATTGGTTTTTATCACCCTTTGAAAATCTTTTACGAAATCCTCCGTCAGATGATCGAAAGAACCCAGATATTGTAATAACGCTTCCATAACTTGTACCCCGAGGTTTAAAAGTTGATTGATACTTGCACCATAATAAATAAGGGAGTAAGTATGTCAGGTAACTGTAAAGGAATGGAAATCTCAGGCAGATGAACAGACCTGTCAGGGACAGACAGACGAAGAAATGCTTTTCTCATGATAAGGTTCTCTTTTTTGCGCCTGTAATTTAAAAAAGGGAACCGATAGAAAAATTGAAAAAAGGATTTTTTTAAGGACAATTTGTCCCTTATATTATCAGAAAAATATTTCGTATTTGATATTTTGTCTCACCCGGCCATTTGCCGCAGTCCGGCCTATAGTCCCGCCAGATCCGATAAATTGCAGCAGCTCGGCGTTATAATAATATGATTGGACGCAGACTTCCAATAACCCATCACCATGGCCTCCTCCGTCAGAGAAGTATAACGCTTGCTGAACGGGATCTCCGTTTCCTGTATATTGTCAAACCCCGGATCATTCCCCGATTGTTTCACCAGGATATTCTTCAACGCTACCGCCCGCCGGCTTTTTACACTCACGGTATTCGATACCCCGAATAATACCTGCGGCTTCGTCTCCAGCCCGATATTAAAAACATATTGTTCCATCTCCTCGAAATCCAGGTTCTGACAATTGATATAAAGACACCCATCCCGGATCCCCATTACCTTCCCGCTGTAACGATGCCCCTCCGAAACGGACTTCACCAACACCTGCCCGTTATCTGACTCCCGCAAAATAAAAGGCGTCTTAATGATATTCTTACTGCCATCCGTCTTCTGATAGTATAAAAAATAATTTCCCAGATAATAAGTCTTAATAATAGATAAGGAAGATTTCCCCCCACCCATCCCTCCCCCCGACAAAGGGACCTTAGACAGACTATACCCATATTCCTCCCCCTGCCTTCCCCGCTCCCTTTGCCAGGCGTCCCAATCCGCAAACGGTACCTGGAGAAAAACCAGCAATACATTGATCTTAATATATTTTGCCTCTCCTCCATTCCAATAACTTTGCAAAGTCTTACCGCTGATCCAGTTGAAAACCTGGTACTCTCTCAGGTTCCCCAGGTACCGGACAAAATCATAGACCTGCTGGAAGTGCTTGGAGTGCTTCTCCAACTGCTGCTTACCGATGATCAGGTGCATCTCCACCAGATCCGTATTGACCATCACTTCCCGGGTGACCTGTTTATTGATCACCCGCGCTATCAGATTAAACTGCGTTCGGGTGAACCGGCTCCAGTTGACTTCCCTGCTCTTGCCTTTTAAAGCTGACACAATAGCTGGATTAACTTCCATCGCCTTCTTAATCTTATCGGATAAATACATAAATTCGTATTGTGAATAGTTATATATGTTTAATTCAGGCCGGTCCGGTACTTATAAAAAATGCGGTCATAATCTGACCAATGAATCTACTAAGATTTGACCAAACTAATACTATTGATTATCAGTTTATAAATGTATTTCCGGAAAAATTATTCGACTTATATTTTAACTCATTTGACTTTTTGATATTTATTATCTGATAACGGTTGCCTGATACATTCCGACAGTTGCATGAGAATTCTAGCGGTTGCTTGCTCTTTTACACCTATTCAGCTTTACAAAACCAAAACAACGCTTTATGAACCAAACCATTCGCTATTGGATGGCCCTTACTGCCATTTGGCTATGTTTGATTTATACCCGGCCAGCTTCCGCTCAGGATCATCCCGCCTCCACGGGAGAACACCCGGTCAAAGGAGTGATCAAAGACGTGGAAGGCAAACCCATCGGAGGGGCCACCATCCAGGTTAAAGGCACCCCCAAGGCCGTCTCCAGCGCCGCCGACGGCAGTTATTCCCTCTCCTTTGACAACACCAACGCCACCCTGGTAATTTCCTATGTAGGTTATGCCACCCTGACCATTGAAGTAAAAGGACGCACCCTTATCAACGTGCAAATGGAAGAGGCCCGCACCCAACTTTCCGATGTGATGGTAGTCGGTTATGGCACCCAAAAGAAATCAGACGTCACCGGAGCCATCTCCTCCATCAAGAACAAGGATTTTAAAGACCAGCCGGTATCCAATGTGGCCGCCAGCATTGAAGGCAAACTCTCGGGCATCAATGTCACCCAGCCCTCCGGAACTCCGGGAGCAGGCTTGCTGGTAAGTGTCCGGGGCGCCCAAAACCCCCTCTATGTAGTGGATGGCATACCCATGCTCAGCGAAAGCAATTCCTCGCTGGCCACTTCCTACAACACCTCCGGCCAGTCAGTAGGAGCGGGGCAGAACGTGAGCTCTATCTCCGATCTCAACCCCAACGATATCGAATCCATCGAAGTATTGAAAGACGCTTCCTCCGCCGCTATCTACGGCTCCCGCGCCGCTAACGGAGTGATCCTTATTACCACAAAAAGGGGTCGGGCCGGAAAGACTCAGTTCAACCTTAATTATTATACAGGTATCCAGCAGGTGGAAAAAAAGATCAAATTCCTCAATTCACAACAATTCGTCGACCTTAATAAAGAGGCCATCAACAACGATATCGCCGTGTACAAACGCGAATCTGCCGCCGCCGGCGCCGATACCTCCCGCTTTGGTCCGCTCTCCGTACTGCAAACCTTAGGCATTGTAGACGGCTCCGGCAATCCCGTCGCTAACCCCCTGCCTTATGACGCCAGCTCCGGCGTCAATACCAACTGGCTCGACCAGGTATTCCGTACCGCCCCCATCAACAATTATGAACTATCCGCCCGGGGCGGCAACGAAAAAACGAAATTTTTTATCAGCGGCGGCTACTTCGACCAGAGTGGTATCATCATCGAGAACTATTTCCGCCGCTTCAATACCCGGATCAACCTCGATCACCAGGCCACCGACCAACTCTCTTTCGGTACCACCTTCACGGCTACCTACTCCAATGACAAAAGAAGCTTCAATGACAATACCTATACGGGTATCGTCACCAACGCCCTGGGCGCATCCCCGCTCATGCCTGTATATGAAAAGAATGGAAAATATGCCGACTTCACCCAGTACCAGGCAAGCTGGTTATCAGACAACCCCGTCAAATCAGCCAAAGAGATCAACGCCCATACTTATACCAACCGCTTCATCGGATCGGTCTATGGAGAATATAAATTTCTCCCTTCCCTGAAATTCAGGACTTCCTGGTCGGTAGATTATAATGATGTATACGACAACCAGTATTTTTCCGCCCTCACCGTAGATGCCCAGACCGTAGGAGGTAAAATTCTGAATGGAGAGAACAAAGGACTGGTATGGCTCAACGAAAATATCCTTACCTGGCAGCACGACTACGGGGCACACCACCTGACAGCCTTGGGGGGCTTCACCCGGCAACAGGGAAATAACACCATCACCTATATAGCCGGCCAGGGAATCCCCCTGACAGGCAATGTCCAGAATGCTTCGGCGGCAGCCATCATCAACTCCGCTACCCAGACAGGCTCTACCTACTATTTCAACTCCTACCTGGCCCGGGTGAACTACGATTATAACGGCAAATACCTGCTGGCCTTCTCCCTGCGGGCGGACGGATCTTCCCGCTTCCCGAAAAATCAGCAATACGGTTACTTCCCCGGCGCCTCCGCGGGATGGAACCTGGCTAAGGAAAGTTTTTTATCGGACAACAACTGGATCAGCCAGCTTAAACTGCGTGCCAGCTATGGAGTGGTCGGAGATGCCGAGATCGGTAACTATTATAACGCCAGCTACTGGGCGCCCGCCCGCTACAACGGCATAGCCGGATTAAGCCCTCTCAATATTTATGACAACTCCATTCCCCTCACCTGGCAGAAGAACGCCACCTTCAATGCCGGAGTGGATTTTGAGATCTTGCATCATATCCTCAGCGGGTCCATTGAATACTTTGACGCGGAAAGGACCAAGGTGCTCGATAATACACCCATCGCCGGCACCACCGGGTTCAGCAACATTATAACCAACTCCGGCCATATCCAGGACAAAGGCTGGGAATTCCAGCTCTTTTCCAACAATATCCAGAACAATGACTTTTCCTGGACAACCTCCTTTAATATCTCCTTCCTTAAGAACACGATCAAAAGCCTCTCCGTCGACAGCCAGTTCATCAGCTCCTACAATGACCAGGCCCCGACACATATCCTGAAGACGGGTCAGCCAGTGGGTACTTTTATTGGCGTTAAATTCGCCGGGGTCGATCCCCAGACAGGAGATGCCCTGTACTATACAGCGCATGGCTCCAAAGAAAGGGCCGACCAGGTCAACTTCAGCCAGGACGTACAGATCATCGGTAATGCCCGCCCGAAATTCTTCGGAGGGCTTACGAATAATTTCCGGTTCAAACACCTTGACCTGCTCATAGCTATGCAGTTCAGCTACGGGAATAAAGTATATAACCTCATCCGCACCACTTATGAAAGTATCGGCTACAGCGGCGCTTCCACACCGGGCTCGGCTTATCTCGGCCAGGTCTATGCCAATAACGACACCCGCGTAGAACAACGTTGGAAAAAACCAGGCGACCATACGGTAATTCCGCGCGCCTCTTATCTTTTACAAAACTATTTTCCCAACTCCGACCAGTTCCTGGAAGACGGTTCTTTTTTGAAGGTCCGGACAGTCAATATCGGCTATACCTTCCCAAAGATCCGTTACTTTAATTCGATCCGCCTCTATGCACAGGTGCAGAACCTGCTGACCATTTCCCATTACATCGGATTTGATCCGGAAGTCAGCTCCACCGGGGGTGGAAACGACAAGACAGCAGGAGTGGACTATGCCGCCTATCCCCCCGCCCGTACGTTCACCTTCGGAGCAACGATCAGTCTATAACCTAACTCATTATAAAATCATTTCCGCATGAAACGATTATTTATCCTGGCCTCCCTGCTGTCACTGATCTTTCTCAGCAGTTGTAATAAACTGAACCAGGTGTCTCCTAATGATGTACCGCAGACCGTACTCTTTAAGGATACCAACAGTGTGAAAGAAACCCTGGTGGGCCTTTACAGCACCCTGGAGCCGGAAACCTATTACGGCGCCTACTACCCGATGTTTGCCGACCTCAACAGCGATAACGGTATTGCCGGAGGGTATAATAATACCTCCCTCAATGAATTCGGTTATTACAGCGTCACCCCCACCAATATCTATATTCAGAATATGTGGGTGGGATTGTATCATTCCATCGCTACCGCTAATCAGATCCTCACCGGGATCACCGCCCTGCCGGATACGGATGCCGGTACACAACAACTGATCGCCACTATAAAAGGACAAGCTCTTGCCATCCGCGCCATGGTTCATTTCGATCTCCTGCGCGCTTTCGGCTATCATTGGGATACTACTTCCGTCTATGGTATCCCGGTGGTGACCACGGTACAGAAGGCTTCCGACGTAGTGGCGCGTAATACGGTTGCCGATACCTATACCGCCATCATTAATGACCTGCAGGCGGCAGCCGCGCTTCTGTCCGGCGTCCCGGACCGCAATGCCAACTATATAAATCCCGCGGTGGTCAACGCCTTGCTGGCCCGGGTCTATCTGTACAAACAGGATTATGTCCACGCCGTCACCTACGCCGGCCTGGTGATCAGCGACGGTTCTTACACCCTCATGGATCAAAATAGCTTTCCTTCCATCTATAAACAGAAACTAAGCCCGGAATCTATTTTCGAACTGGCATATAACCAGCAAAGCCAGAGTTTTTTTAATGCTACCACCTACGCCCGCCCGGGAGCGGCATCCACGGAAGTATTGTTCATCGCTTCGCAGAACCTGCAGAATTTTTTCGCATCCCGCCCCGGCGACCTGCGGATCAATCTGCTGGATTATGCCAGCCCCAATTTTTACCCCAACGGAAGAACACTCAAATACCGCGGAGAGATCACCAAGGACAATCCCGCCTATATATTGCGCATTGCCGAAATGTACCTGATCCGGGCCGAGGCGGCAGGCCGTCTCAATGGATTGTCAGATCTGAATATGGTAAGGACCCACAGGGGACTCGCCGCACTGGCCCCATCCGATGTGCCGGACGATGCAACCTACGCGCAGGCGCTGTCGGATGAGAACAGGGCGGAATTCAATTTTGAAGGGCATCGGTATTTCGACCTGGCAAGGACAGGTCAGATAAACGCAGTCCTAGGCGTTCCGGCAACCAGTTCCGTATACCCGGTACCGCAAGTGGAACTTACCGCCACACACGGTGTCGTAATACAAAACCCGGGCTACTAAATTTAAAAGAAGTCTATGCCACATGATCCATTAACCCGTTTATTGCAAAAAGCTTTTCGCTCTGCCATGCGGCAAAACTCTTCCTCGCAGGAACAGGTGCCCTATGCGCAGCATTTCCGCCAGGCCGGCCGTCGCCGCTTCCTACGCGATTCCGCGTTAGCCGCCGCCAGCCTGCTCATTGCTCCGGCCCTCCAGGCGGCATCCTTTGATCCGGGCGCAGCCAACATAGATCCGGGCGCTGCCGGAAGCGGGATCGGCAGCGACCCTTTCCCTATCAAAGTAGCGATCGTAGGCGCCGGCATGGCAGGCCTCAATGCCGCTTACCAGTTGAAACGGCAAGGTATAACCTCCACCGTTTTCGAAGCAGCCCATCGGGTAGGAGGGCGCATGTTCACCCTGAAAGACCAATTCGGCCCAGGCATCACAACCGATATCGGCGGAGAATTTGTCGACAGCACCCACACGGATATTCTCCAGCTGGTAACAGAGCTGGGACTGGAATGTTATGACCTGCGGCAGGATACCCTGACCCCTAAAACTTTCTGGTTTGAAGGCCGGCTCCTGGGAGAAAAAGACCTGTGGGAAGCCATCCTGCCCTATACAGATCGCCTGCTGAAGGATATCCATTCCCTGCCACCGGTCATCAGCCACGCCACGGCCGATTCCTTCCGGCCCCTGGATCAGCTTTCCATCCTGGACTACCTCCGGAATATCGGGATCAGCGGCTGGTTATTCCATTTCCTCGACACCGTCCTCACCCGCGAATATGGCATGGAAGCTTCTCAGCAGTCAGCTATTAATTTCCTCATCATGTTCGAACCCCCTGCTTCGGAGAAGAAAGACTACGAACTGTTCGGCCAGGACCACGAAGTCTTCAAGATCCAGGGCGGCAGCCAACACCTGTCCGACAAATTATACGAACAGGTAAAAGACCAGGTGCGGTTGCAGCAAAAACTGGTGGCGCTCGGCACCAAAGGACAAGGTGGCTATGAACTCCACTTTGAGGGAGCGGGTGGCCGCAGGACGGTCCAGGCCGATCAGGTCATCCTTACCCTCCCGTTTACCATTCTCCGTTCGCTTACCCTTAACATTCCCATGCCGGAGGAAAAAAGAAAATGCATCGACGAGATCGGCTATGGCAACAGTTGTAAATTTATCATGGGATTGGACGAAAAACCCTGGCGTAAGGCAGGAATGCAAGGATATACGTTTACAGACCTTTCCTTTGGTTGTGGATGGGACAGCAGCCAGTTGCAATCAGAAAAGACAGGCAGCTTCACCGTATTCGGCGGCGGCCACTTCGCGGATTGGATCCGGCTGAACAAAGAAGAAGACCTGACCCGTAAATTCCTTCCGGCCCTCGACACGATCTATAAAGGATCGACCACCTCCTATAACGGCCGCAACACAAAATTTTGCTGGGCAGCTAACCCTTATAGCAAGGCCGGCTACAGCGCTTTCAAAAAAGGGCAATGGTCCACCCTGGCCGGTTGGGAAGGGGTACCCGTAGGACAGGTCTACTTTGCGGGAGAACATGTGAGCCGCGAATTCCAGGGATATATGAACGGCGCGGCACAGACAGGAAGGGTAGCGGCAGAAGCCGTAGCGGCCCACATACACGCATCGGCCTACGGTCAAACAACACCCGTCCAGGCATCTCATTGGACCACACCAAATAAAATTAATAACTGACAATTGCTAACCATGTCTCATTCGACCGAAATTTTAAAAAGAAGAAAACAATTCGTACCGGACGCCATCGGCATCTTCAATCCCTCCACCGCCGCCAGCGCCAGCGGCAGCCTGATCATCGACGCTGACGGAAAAGAGATGATCGACTTCGCCGGAGGCATCGGCGTGGTCAACGCCGGACACTGCCCCCCCCCAGTGGTGGAAGCGATCGCCCGGCAGGCCGCCACCCTTATCCATTGCAGCTTTAATGTGGCGACCTATGACCTGTATATGCAACTGGCGGAAAAACTGGCCTCCCTCTTCCCTCATGGCGACCATACCAAAGTGATGCTCACCAATTCCGGAGCAGAGAGCGTGGAGAACGCCATCAAGATCGCTCGCCAGGCCACGGGAAGACCGGCCATTATTGCCTATAACAACGCCTTTCACGGCCGCACTATGATGGCCATGACGCTTACCTCCAAAGTCGGGTACAAATTGGGTTGCGGACCCTTCGCCCCGGAAGTCTACCGCCTCCCATTCCCGGATTATTACCGTTATGGCGGAGGCTTCAACCTGGATGAATTTTCAGACATCCATTTACGGGAGCTGGAAGATTTCTTTCATGTACAGGTACCGGCACAGCAGGTCGCCGCCATCATCATCGAACCCGTACAAGGCGAAGGCGGCTTTAACGTCGTCCCCCGTAAATACCTGGCAGGACTCCGGCAGATCTGCGATAAAAAGGGTATCCTCCTCATCCTGGATGAAGTACAGAGCGGTTTCGGAAGAACAGGTAAATGGGCCGCTTATCAGCATTATGACGTCACTCCCGACCTATCCGTATGGGCCAAATCCATGGGCAGCGGCATGCCCATCGGAGCTGTCTTAGGACGGGCAGCCATCATGGACGCCTGCAAACCTTCCACCATCGGAGGCACTTATCCCGGTAACCCCGTCTGCTGCGCGGCTGCCCTGGCCACTCTCAACTATATGGAGGAGATCAATATCAATGCCCTGGGACAACAGGTGGGCGCCCTTATCCGCGAACGCTTCGAAACGTTCAAACAGAAATTTCCCGCCATCGGAGACGTGCGGGGACTGGGCGCTATGATGGCTTTTGAACTGGTGAAGGATAAGGATCCCTTTAAACCGGACGGCGAACTTTGCAAAAAGCTCATTACCTACTGTGCCGATCATGGACTCATCCTTATCAGCGCCGGAGTCAACGGAAATGTGATCCGCATCCTGAGCCCCCTGGTCATCGAACCGGCCCTGCTCAAAAAAGGACTGGATATCATCGAAGCAGGATTAGCAAAACTTACCTCAAACAAAACACCATGAATAAACTATATATCAACGGAGAATGGACCGACGCCCTCGACGGCCAGGTGATGGAGCTCATCAACCCGGCAACGGAAGAAACCATTGCGACCCTTCCCTCCGGCGGCGCAGCAGACGCACATGCAGCTATCCAGGCAGCCGGCCAGGCCTTTCGGGAATGGAGCCGGACTACCCCCTACGCCCGGGCAGCCATCCTCAAAAAAGCAGCTGACTATCTACGGGATAATATCGCCGACCTGGCAAAAGATATGGTATTGGAAAGCGGCAAACCCCTCCCCGAAGCCAAAGGCGAATGGACGGTAGCTGCCAACCTTTTCGAATGGTACGCCGAAGAGGCAAAGAGAGCCTACGGCCGGGTCATCCCTACCAACAGACCGGACAAACGAAGCTCCGTGATCTGGCAGCCCATGGGTGTCATTGGCGTGATCACCGCCTGGAATTTTCCGGCCTATAACCCCGCCCGGGCCTGGGCAGCCGCCCTGGCGGCAGGCTGCACCGTAGTGGCCAAACCGGCAGAGACCACCCCTTTATCAGCCTTTCATATGGTCAATGCCCTGACGAAAGCTGGCCTGCCGAAAGGAGTCCTGAACCTGCTGATCGGCGATCCGGCTGCCATCGGCGAGGCCATGCTGGATAATCCCCTCCTCAAAAAGATCAGCTTTACCGGCAGTACCCGCGTAGGGAAGTTATTAATGGACGGAGCCTCCCGCACCCATACCAAATTATCCCTCGAACTGGGAGGCAACGCCCCCGTGCTCATATTTGGAGACGTAGACGTGGAAGCCATCGCTAAAGCCGCAGCCATCGCCCGTTTCCGTAATAACGGACAAGTCTGTATCGCCCCTCAACGATTTTATGTGGAAAAATCCATCTACCCGCTTTTCGCAGAGCGGCTCACCTTTCATGTCTCCCAACTGAAGATGGGCAGCGGTTTCGAAGAAGGGGTCAACGTAGGCCCCCTGATTACCAAAAGGCAACGGGACAGCGTACTCGCTCTGCTGGAGACAGCAAAGTCGCAAAAGGCGCAGGTGCTCACCGGCGGCGACATCCCGTCCGCCCCGAAGAAAGGATATTTCATGCAGCCGGCTGTGGTAGCAGGCCTCGACCAGTCTTCCGTATTGGCGCGTAAGGAGATCTTCGGCCCGGTGCTGCCCCTGTTCTCTTTCGACGGACTGGACGATGCCCTGGCAAAAGCCAATGATACCGAATACGGATTGGCCGCTTATATATTCACCAACCACCTCCCGACGGCGATAAAAGCGGCGGAAGGATTGGAATTCGGCATCGTAGGCATTAACGAATGGGCCCCCCATGGAACAGAAGCCCCTTTCGGCGGCTGGAAACATAGCGGACAAGGGCATGAGAGCGGCCCGGAAGGATTATACGAATACATGGAAAAGAAATTGATCAGTATCGGCGGAATAAATTCTTAAAAAATAAAATCGAATGGATTACGGTGCACTCTCTCTCATTCCTCCCCTGGTCGTAGTCGTCCTGGCCCTCCTTTTCCGGACTTCCTTCGAGCCCCTGCTCATCGGTTGCCTCGCAGGATTCCTGCTGATTGGACACCACAATCACACCAATGTCTTCAGCGATTTCATCGCCTCCCTCTACAAAATAATGGAAGACGAAAGCACCGTATGGGTGATCCTGGTCTGCGGACTTTACGGCTCTCTTATCGGCCTGATGGTACGTAGCGGAGGCACCGTAAGATTCGGGGAATGGGCATTGCAGCGACTGACCTCGAAGCGACAGTCTCTAATGGGAGCCTGGACATTAGGTCTGGTCATTTTCCTGGATGATTACCTCAGCGCCCTCACCGTAGGCCTTTCCATGCGGAAGATCACCGACGCCTTCAAAGTGCCCAGGCCTATGCTCGCTTATATTGTCAACACCACGGCTGCGCCCTGGTGCGTCATCGTTCCCATCTCCACCTGGACGATCTTTGTAGGCAAGATCCTGGAGACCTCCCATGTGGCGCCTAAGGGACAAGGACTGGCTACCTACTGGAAAATGATCCCCTTTATTTCCTATGGCTATATCTCCGTCCTGGTCATTCCTCTTTTTATCTATGGTATTTTACCCTGGTTTGGCCGGATGAAAAAAGCCGACCAGCATGCAGCAAAGACAGGCGAGCTGACACGGACCAACTTCAATATGAGCGGAACCCTGGACATCTCCCCCATGAACGCATCGCATCCCCCGAAATTAATTTACTTCCTGCTGCCCGTGATCATCCTGCTGGCCGCAACGATCTACTTCGACATCGATGCCCTCAAAGGCGTCATGATCGCCGTCACCTTTACCTTCCTCTATTATTTAGTGATCAAACTGGGCACTTTCCGCCAGCTCTCCGAAACCATCTTCAGCGGTTTCAACAGCATGGTCTATGCCCTGGCTATCCTGGTGATGAGTTACGTATTAAAGGATGTCAATGACAAAATGGGATTGACACAATATGTTTTACACGGCGTATCCCCCTATGTTACCAAACAGGTATTGCCCCTGATCGTGTTTGCTTCCCTTTCTGTCATAGCCGTCACCACCGGTTCTTCCTGGGGACTCTATGCAGTGGCCATTCCCCTGGTGGTGCCCCTGGCGCACCAGCTCGGCTCCAACACCCTGCTCAATTGCGGCGCCGTCGTCAGCGCAGGAGTGTTTGGTTCCAATGCCTGTTTGTATTCGGACGCCACCATTCTGACGGCCCAGAGCACAGAATGCAACAACCTGGAGAACGGATTGTTACAATTACCTTATGCCTTACTATCATTTGCCTTAGCCTGTGTTACCTATCTTATATTAGGATTCACCCTAGCTTAAATATGAAATTATGACAACGGAAACAGTAGCGTATTATGAAGAGCTGACAAGCGGACTAATAGTGAGGAATACCCGGCCCGCCGATGCACAGCCATTGGAAGAACTACAGAAAATAGTATTCCCTACCCTTGCAGATGATGAACTGATCAGGGCCGTACACTACCTGCGTCATCTGGAAGTTTTCCCCGAAGGACAATTCGTGATCACCGATCAGGAAAAGGTTATCGGAATGACCACCACCATGCGCACGAACTTCGATTTTGAAAATCATCACCACACCTTCAAAGAGACCATCGCAGGCGGATGGCTCAGTAAGCACGATCCCAACGGCGACTGGCTGTACGGCCTGGATATGGGAGTGCTGCCGGCCTACCGTGGCCGTGGACTGGCCAGGGCCTTATACCGTGCAAGACATACCGTGGCCAGGACCCTGGGCCTGAAAGGCCAGTTGACGGTAGGCATGATGAGCGGCTACGGAGCAGTCAGCGGGGAGATGAGCGGCGAACAATATTACGAAGAGCTTAGGCAGGGACGGCGCAAAGACCCTACGCTGACGCCACAGATGAAGATCGGCTTTGCCCCGGTGGCATTGATGGCCGAGCATCTCAACGATCCTGTTTGTGGCAATTACGGCGTTTTGATCAAGCTGGATATCGATAAAGAAGTCTGACCCATCATTTAATTTAAAAGTCGCAATTATCAACCCGATCATTCAATAGTTAAAAATAGTCAATATGGCATCCATACAATTAAGAACACCCTTACCCGGTCCCAAAAGCCTGGCCGCCCTCGAGAGAAGAAAAAATGCACTCCCTGACGGACTGGCCAAATCCACCGATATCGCCGTTGAAAAAGCCGAAGGCGCCCTGATATGGGACCTGGATGGCAACCAGCTCCTCGACTTTGCCGGAGGCATCGGCATGATCAATGTCGGTCACCGGAATGAGCAAGTGACAGCCGCCATCCGCACCCAATTGGATAAATACATCCACACCTGCTCACTGGTCACCACCATGGAACCCTACCTGGACCTGGCAGAACTATTGAACAGCCTGACACCGGGCAACTTCCCGAAAAAGACCTTGCTGGCCAATTCCGGTTCGGAAGCCGTCGAAAATGCCGTGAACATCGCCAAATACTATACGAAGCGTAATGCCATCCTCTGCTTTGAAGGCGCCTATCATGGCAGGACCCTGCTTACTCTCAGTCTCACCAGCAAGTATAGCCTGTTTAAAAAAGGCTTCGGCTCCTATGTGTCCGACATCTACCGCATACCCGCCCCGAACCTGTATCGCAAGACGGAAGGATTATCGGATGAACAATACATTCAATCCTGCATCCGGCAACTGGAACATGCCTTTGTCAGCCAAGTAGACCCGGAATCCCTGGCGGCGATCATTATCGAACCCGTCCAGGGCGAGGGGGGCTTCCTGCCCATACCCGCACCTTACCTGCATAAACTTCGGGAAGTATGCGATAAATATGGTATCGTTTTTGTTGCCGACGAGATACAATGCGGAGCGGCCAGAACAGGGAAATTATTTGCCGTCGAACATAGCGGCGTGATCCCGGATATGATCGTCAGCGCCAAATCCATCGGGGCCGGCATGCCCATCAGCGCCGTCACAGGGAAAGCCACGATCATGGACGCCCCGCACCTGGGTGGGGTAGGGGGCACCTACGGAGGCAGTCCCGTAGCCTGCGTGGCCGCCATCGAGGCCCTGAAGATCCTAAGCTCCCCGTCTTTCCTGCAGCGATCGGTGGAAGTAGGCGAGATCATCCGCACCACCCTGGAGAAATGGAAGGAGAAATATCCCTGCGTGGGCGATGTGAGAGGATTGGGCGCCATGCGGCTGGTGGAATTTGTAAAAGACCGCGATACCCGCGAGCCGGACGCAGACTTTACCTTGAAAGTGATCAAGGATGCAGTGGCCCATGGATTGATCCTGATCCGGGCAGGCCTTTACAGCAATTGCATACGGCTCCTGCCCCCCATCGTCATTACCGATGAACAGCTGGTGGAAGGGCTGGGAGTGCTGGAAGCTGCCATCGCCCGGGCTCAGTCATAGCCAACCTTATCCCGATCTAAATTTTCCAACGATGAATGATCAACTCCTTATTTACAACGCCAACATCCTCTCTTCCCATAACGGATTCGCCCGGGGAAACGCCGATGCTATGGTCGTAACCGGCCAATCGATTGAAGCCGTAGGTAAACTGGAAGACATAGAATTCCTTGCCGGCCCGAATACACAGCTCGTCAACGCAAAGGGCCGGACCCTGATGCCGGGACTTCATGATACCCATATCCATTTGTGGAAAGTAGGCAACCTGCTCGGCTCCATGCTGGACCTGCGCACCGCCTCCAGCCTGGATGAAATGCTGACACTCCTGGAACAGTATCACCGGTCACATCCGGAACTCCCTTGGATCACCGCCCGGGGGTTCAATGAAGCCGGCTGGAAAGAAGGGCGAATGCCCACTAAAAAGGACCTGGATAAAGTAATAAAAGATAAACCGGTCTATGTGATCCGCACCTGCGCGCATATCGCCGTTTCTAATAGCAAGGCCCTGGAATTATCCGGTATAACGGCCGCCACCCCTGCCCCCGAAGGAGGAGTGATCTATAAAGATGAGAGCGGCCAGCCTAATGGCCTCTTTTCAGAGACAGCCCTGGGACTGGTGTCGGCCCATATCCCATCCTATACAAAGGAACAGCTGAAGACAATGGTCAGGGCCGCCCGTCAGGAACTATACCGGTTTGGGATCACTGCAGCTACAGACCCGGCCGTAGATCCCCTGCTCCTGGAAGCCTATTATGAAATGCAGCAGGCCGGCGAACTGGGTTTCCGTCTGCAAGCCATTCCCATCCTGTTGCCGGATGGCGGCGACCGGCCTTTCCCGCTACCCGCTTATTTCTCTTCGGAGTACATGACCGTGAACACCGTAAAATTTTTCAGTGACGGCGGACTAAGCGGCCGCACGGCTGCCTTGAAAAGAAACTACAAAGGATCGGCCGAACAGGGAGTCCTGCGCCTGCAAAAGGAGCAATACCTCTCTCTTTGCATCGCAGCCCAGGAACAGGGACTGGGCATCGCCACCCACGCGATCGGCGACGCGGCTATCGAATCAGTTATCGGGACCTACAAGCAATTGCATCAATCCTTTCCCTCCGGGCTGAGACGGATCGAACACCTGGGCCTCCCCGAAAAGCGGCACTTGCAGGACATGGCCGCCTTTAATATCGCTACTTCGATGCAAACTATCTTTCTGTACGAACTGGGTAAAAACTTTATTAAATACCTGGATACGGAATATCTCCTACGTTGTTACCCCGTCCGATCGGTACTGCGACAAGGTATCCTGGCAGCCCTCTCTTCCGATGCTCCCGTAGTAAAAGATCTCAATCCCTTTTCCGGAATGAAAGCAGCTATCACCCGCAAGGATAAAGAAGGCAACCCCATCGCCCCGGAAGAAAGCATCAGTATCCATGAAGCCCTGCAAGCCTATACCGGATCGGCGGCGAAGATCAGCGACCTCCCGCAATTGGGCTCCCTGGAGCCCGGTCGCCCGGCTGACTTTATTCTGCTGGACAAAGATCCTTTGGATTGCCCGCCCGAAGCCCTCGACTCCATTCAGGTAACGGCGACCTTTGTCGGGGGAACTCCTGTTTGGGAACGGCCTGTTCCTAAGGCAGTTTAAAATTACCCACTTAGTTGTATTGTCCGAAGTAAAGGATTTAGGTAGTTTTATGTCTATGTATAGTAAAGCCCCCCTTATTGCTCGCTATGGGAAGCAAATCCTTCTTATTGCAACAGTGATCCTCATGCAAAGCTGTTACCATTACAGGGTGCTGAATACCAAAAGCGATCCAGCCACGGAATATGAAAAGAAGATCATGTGGTCTTATTGCTGGGGGCTGATCAATACTCCCCAGAATTTCGTGGTTCCGAATTGCACCGACAACAATGCTCTCGACGAAGTCCGGTTCAGCACGAAATTCACCTACTCCCTGCTGACCGTCGTCACACTGGGGATCGTATCTCCCGTGGAAGTGAAATGGAAATGTCACAAACCTCCCCAAAGGGTAGGAGGGATGTAACCATTTTTCAACCTATTCAATTGCTACCGCATGTCAAAGAATCCCCGCATAACTCCCACCAACCTCAAAGTTTATACTAACCGGCACGATACATTCAATCAGCCCATCGATAATTTATTCGATATCTCCAATGGCAATACAGGGAATGTACTCGACGACTACAATGCCACTACCGCGGCTGTACAGGACTTTCTGTCCCAGGCCATTCAAAGCAACAAGCGGGTGCGGTGCCTGGGAGGAGGATGGTCCTTCACCAAAGTAGCTGCCACGGAAGGATGGATCCTGAACACCAAAGCATTGAACATGATCATCACCATCAGCGGGGTCAGCATCGCGCCACAATATACCGGTGACAAAGACCAGCTTCTTTTTGTCCAGTGCGGCAATTCCATCCAGGAATTGGATGACTATACGCAAGCCAATCAGAAATCACTCAAGACCCAGGCGGCCAGCAATGGACAGACCCTCATCGGAGCCATTTCTACCAGCACGCATGGCGCTTCCATCGATGTCGGAGGCATCCAGGACTATGTAGTAGGACTGCATATCATCGTCAGCCCGGACAAACATATCTGGCTGGAACGGGCTTCCCACCCCGTCGTTTCCGACGCCTTTATCGCCAAATTGCAAACAGTGCTGATCCGGGACGATGAATTATTCAACGCAGCGTTGGTGAGCTTCGGAAGTTTTGGCTTTATACATGGAGCCATGATCGAGACAGAGCCGATCTATCTCCTGGAAGGCTACCGTATACTGGTGCCCTATGATGACAAGATGAAGCAGGTGATGACTACCCTCGATTTTTCCAATGCCAGCTTCCTTCCCTATGGCAGCGAACGCCCCTTCCATTTTCAGGTAGTGGTGAACCAGTATGATATACCCGCCGGCGCCTATTTAACAGTAATGTACAAACGCCCTTATACGGCGGATCACCAGCCGCCGGTCAGAGATCTAAGCAAGGCGGGCCCGGGAGATGACGTGCCCTCTTTCCTGGGGAAATTCACCGACCTGCTTCCCTCCGTCACCCCCTTCATCGTCAGCAAACTGGTAAAATCACAGTATTCACTTTATTCCAAACTCTTCGGCACCTTGGGCGAGATCTTTACCAATTCCGAGGTGAGAGGCAGGGTGGCGAGCGCCGCCGTAGGCTTCCCCCTTTCTTACGTCGCCCGAGTGAACGACCTGCTTATCCGCTTAAATGGCTCCGACGGACCCTTCGTCGGCATCTTCTCCTATCGCTACGTGAAGGGATCGAAGGCGACCCTGGCCTTTACTAAATTCGACTATACCTGCGTCATGGAATTGGATGCCGTCATGTCCAATGAGACCGACAGATTTTATGCCGCCGTATGGAAGGAAATGGACGCAGCCAATATACCCTATACTTTTCATTGGGGCAAAATCAACAACCTCGCTAATGCAGACCTGTCAAAAATGTATGGTCCCGGCAGAGCCAGCTGGATCAAGGCCCGCAATACCCTGCTGCCGCCCGTTTCCTTAACCTTATTTAATAATCAGCTCCTCTCCGACTGGGGCCTAGACGGTAGCGTATAAGAGGTGCTTTCTCATCCCTCCCCAACTTTTTTTTCAAAAAACACGATTTTTTTATTTCGGGTTTAGATATTCTCTAGTTTTGTATCATGAACCACAATTATCCTATCGATCCTACAGATCCGAACGAAGTAAGAGAGCCTGAAGTTGTTTATGGAAAAAGCAAATTCACGGCAGAAGAATACCTGGAAATGGAGCGTGCTTCCGTTACCAAACACGAGTATTACAAGGGCGAGATCTTCGCCATGGCCGGCGTGGCGCCTGTACATAATGTTATATGCAAAAATTTGAATCGGGATGTAGCTTCCTGGTTAAAAGGCAAGCCTTGCCAGCCATATGGGAGCGATACACGAGTGCATATTCCCGAAAATACCTTGTACACCTACCCGGATATTTCCATCTTTTGCAAAGATATAGTGTTAACGAATAAAGACGACGATAACTATATCGGCCCCTCCGTCCTCATCGAGATCCTATCCCCCTCTACCCGTAACTATGACCGGCGCGCAAAATTTAAACTATATCAGGATATCCCTACCCTAAAAGAATACATCCTGGTCGATTCAGAAGCCGTCGGCGTCGAAGGTTGGCGCCTCAACGAACAAAAACGTTGGGAATTGCAGCGGTATAAAGATCTTTCTTCCATATTGGAAATACAGACGGTAGGCTTCACCGTATCCCTCCGCGAAATATACGACGGGACTCATCTGCCCGGCACCGAGCATGACCCTATAGATGTAAGTGTAGTGAGCGAGCCTGAACTTGCCTACGGTAAAAGCAAATTCACGGCAGAAGAATACCTGGAAATGGAGCGTGCTTCCGTTACCAAACACGAGTATTACAAGGGCGAGATCTTTGCTATGGCCCACGCCAGTAATGTGCATAATATCATTTTCAGAAATTTATATGGCGATCTGGCATATCGATCAAAAGGCAAATCCTGCCGCCCCTATGGAAGTGATACGCGGGTGCATATCCCGGAAAATACCTTATACACCTATCCGGATATTTCCATCTTTTGCGGGGATATAAAGTTTAAGAGTAAAGAAGATGACAACTTTATCGACCCCACCGCTCTCATCGAGATCCTATCCCCCTCCACCCGTAACTACGACCGGGGCTATAAATTCAAATTGTACCGGGATATCCCCACCCTGAAAGAATATATCCTGGTCGATTCCGAAGCCGTTGGCGTCGAAGTGTTCCACCTCAATGCACAAAATCACTGGGAACTGCAGGTGTATAAAGACCTTACCTCACTATTAGAGATACGGACGCTGGGCTTCAGCGTATCGCTAAAGGAAATTTACGAAGACACCGGTCTGCCCGGCGCCGGCCATGACCCTGTAGAAGATGTCAGTGTAGTGAGCGAGCCCGAAGCTGCTTATGGCAAAAGCAAATTCACGGTAGAAGAATACCTGGAAATGGAACGCGCCTCCGTCACCAAACATGAGTATTATCGGGGCGAGATCTTCGCCATGGCCGGCGCAAGTAAGGAACACAATGTTATATTCATAAATTTGATTCGTGATATAGCTTCCTGGTTAAAAGGCAAGCCATGCCAACCCTATGGCAGCGATATGCGGGTGCATATTCCGGAAAACACTTTATTCACCTATCCCGATATTTCTATCTTTTGCAGAGATATATTTGACTTGAATAGGTATGAGGACAATACGATTCAGCCCACCGTCCTCATCGAGATCCTATCCCCCTCCACCCGTATCTACGACCGGGGCGATAAATTCAAATTGTACCGGGATATTCCTACCCTGAAAGAATACATCCTGGTCGATTCCGAAGCTTTCGGCGTCGAGGTATGGCGCCTCAACGAACAAAAACGTTGGCAATTGCAGCTTTATAAAGACCTTTCATCCATATTGGAAATACAGACCGTCGACTTCACCGTATCCCTCCGCGAAATATACGAAGGCACTCATCTGCCCGGTACCGGCCAGTAATTCCTGGCTCTGTAAGAACCGTCCTCGCTTACCTGCCACGCTCCCCCCGCCCCCAGAAACAAAACAGGCCTATTGTTTGTTATCCCAATGTTTATTCGATTGATTTTCGGTCATACCCGTACTTTTGTAGTACGGTCGGCCTCTAAAAATTAAAAGTATGACAGCAGGGAATAACGACAGGCAGCGGATCATTATCATTGGCGCCGGCTTTGCCGGCCTGAGCCTCGCCCGCGATCTCAACGGGACGGATTATGAAGTCTTTCTCATCGACAAACATAACTATCACCAGTTCCAGCCTCTGATGTACCAGGTCGCCACCGCCCGGCTGGAACCCTCCAGCATCTCTTTTCCCCTGCGAAAAGTATTTCAGCACTCGAAAAATGTAAATATCCGCATCGGAGACGTCCTGCGGGTAGACACCGATCATAAAACCGTCTATACCTCCGTCGGCGATCTGACCTACGACCACCTGGTCATCGCACTCGGATGTACCACCAATTACTTCGGAAATACCCGGATCCAGTCCCATTCCTTTCCCATGAAGTCGGTCCCCCAGGCCATGGCCCTGCGCAACAGGATCTTAAAAACCTTTGAAGATACCATCGAGGCGGGCCCGGATGAACGGCAGTCCCTGCTGAACTTCGTGATCGTAGGCGGAGGACCCACAGGAGTCGAACTCGCCGGAGCCATGGCCGAAATGAAAAAGAACGTATTGCCGAAAGATTACCCCGACACGGACTTCTCCCGCTTTACCATCTACCTGCTGGAAGGCTCCCCCCATACCCTGAATGCCATGAGCGAGGCCTCCAAGGCCAAATCACAGAAATATCTGGAAGACCTGGGCGTAAAAGTGCTGACCGACACTGTCGTAGAAGATTATGATGGCAACACCGTCAAACTGAAAGGCGGGCAGACCATCGCTGCCAAAAACCTCATCTGGGCCGCGGGGGTCATAGCGAACACCCTGGAGGGAATTCCCGCTACCAGCATCGCCCGGGGCAATCGCCTGAAGACGAATCGCTACGGGGAAGTGGAAGGACTGGATGGGGTATATGCCGTGGGAGATATGGCCTGGATGACCACCCCGAAATACCCTAACGGACAACCGCAACTGGCGAATGTGGCCCTCGCTCAGGCAAGCGCCCTGGCAAAAAATTTCAAAAGAGCGCTAAAAGGACGGCCCCGCTCGGAATTTGAATATAGTAACAAAGGCTCCATGGCCACCGTGGGCAAACGAAAAGCCGTGGTCGACCTGCCGGGCTTCAGCTTCCAGGGCCGCCTGGCCTGGTTTACATGGATGTTCGTTCACCTCATGCTGATCCTTAGCGTAAAAAATAAAGTTTTTATTTTCCTCAACTGGATGATGAGCTATTTCGCCAATGATTCCACACTCCGGCTGATATTGAAGCCGGATGAAGATGCCTGATAAAAGAAGCGCTCGTGAACAGTCCTTTTTTCCTTATTTTTGTTCAGATCAATCCTTTTCTATGGCTGAAATCATTGTAGAGTTAAAACACGCTAACATATACCAGGGAGACAATCTTATCCTGCAGGACGTGAACATTACGGTGAATAAAGGTGACTTCGCTTACCTGGTCGGTAAGACCGGGGCCGGCAAGTCCAGCTTGCTAAAGACCCTTTACGGAGATCTTCACCTGCGGGAAGGAGAGGGCCAGGTGGCGGGCTTCAACCTGCGGGAAATGGATTGGAAAAAAGTACCCTACCTTCGCAGGACCCTGGGCGTGGTCTTCCAGGACTTTCAATTGCTGACAGACCGGAATGTAAATGAGAACCTTAAATTCGTTTTAAAAGCTACCGGCTGGAAAGACCTCCGGTTAATGGATGAGAAGATCTCCGACGTACTGGATAAAGTAGGATTGAAGTCCAAAGGGTTTAAAATGCCTTTCGAAATGAGCGGCGGCGAACAACAACGCATAGACATCGCAAGGGCCCTGCTCAATTCCCCCAAATTAATACTCGCTGACGAGCCTACCGGCAACCTTGACCCCGAGACCTCCGACGAGATCATGCAACTCCTTTTTCAGATCTCGAGGGATTACGGTACATCGATCATCATGGCTACGCATGACTATCGGGTCATCAATAAATTCCCCGCCCGCATGCTGAAGACCGAAAGAGGAAAAGTGATCGACAACGCCAGCATCTCTATCGATTAATGGAAGGCTCCCCTCCTCAACCCTCCCAGATCCATTGGATCAATTTTCGGGTATTCTCTTCATTATTATAGAGACCGGAGAGCACTCCCTTTCTTGACTCGATAGCGGCCTCTGTAAAAGGCTCCGCATGCAGCCGGACGATCAGCTCTTTGAATTCCTCCGCATTCTTGCCGGTATGACAGGCCGCTTCCAGGCCGGTAGCCAGCACGGCATTTTCGTTTACGACACAATGCCTGCCATTAAATAAGGCATTCAGTAATTTCAGTTTTATACCCGTACAATTGAAAGAAGGAAGAATATTTACCTGCGCCTTGGCGATCAGATCCTGGATTTCCTCCTCCGAAGGATTGGCGATCAGACAGGCATGCGGGTTTTGCTCGACGAGCCGGCTGAGACGGGACGATGGATTTTTTCCCGAGACGATCAAAGGTAATTCCAGGGAATGAAAGACATATTTTAACAACCAGATGACCGCCTGCTCGTTCTCCGCCACAGAGAGATTTCCATGATAAAGGCAGAAACATCCGGTGCCTTCCTTGCTGCGCACCTCTTCAAAAGGAAGAAAGACGGGCAAGACGCTTATATCCCTGGCCCCGAAATCTTTTTGATAATCCTCCTTGTCCTTTTCCGATACGGCCAGGATCGGTACTTTATCCGCCACCCGCTGCTCATACCCGCGCAGCAGGTTACTCTCATGCAGGTAATACATTTTTTTCAGCAGCGATTTTTCGCAGCGATACAACTGCCGGTAATACTGGTGCTCCACATTATGCAGCCGCAACAGGACCCTCCGCCCGTCAAATCTTTCATCATTCAACAGGTACGTGCAATGGATACCCTCCAAAAGAATAGGATATTCATCCTGCAGCAAATTATCCAGCAACCGGCCGCTCGAACGGGAACAGACTATATACGGCAGCCTGTGTGAAAAGCCCTTATGCCCTTCATGACGGGCATAGTAATTTACCTCGTCACAATATTCATTTAAAGAATCCTGTTCACCCCTGCCGTATTCAAAACAATGCAAATGGATCTTCACCCCGGCCCCATGCAGGCACCTGATCTTGTGAAAAAGATCGAACACCCCCCCATAATCCACCGGGTAGGGCACATCCATGCAGACGATATGTAAATGATTTTCCACAGGTCAGCCGAGTATTTTTTGATAGAACCGGATTAATCTTTTCTCCTCTTCCTGCCAATTATACACGAGTCGCGCTTGTTTGCAATTCTCCTGGAACATATGATAGAGAACATCATTTTCCAGTAAATTGTTTAGGGTATCCGCTATCTTTTTTTCACTGAGATCCCCGATCAACAGGCCGATAGCGAACTGGTCATTGACCCGGCGATATTCCGGGAAATCCATGGTCACCTGGGGAATAGCCGCATGTATATAATCAAAAAATTTATTGGCAAGGGAATAATATTGATTTAATCCGTAGGGCTCCACCAGGTTAATGCCGATACAGGCCCTTCGTGTTATTCCAACCAGATCCCCCGGGGTGACCCGTCCCGCCAGGATCACCTTTTCCTCCAGACCGTATTTCCGGATCAGTTCCCGGCATTCCTTCATCAGGTTGCCTTCTCCGCAAATGAGCAGCCGGCAATCGATATTTTGCATGGCGGGGATCAGGAATTCCAGGCCACGCGCCTCATTCACCGCCCCCTGGTATAGTATGAACCGCTCCTCCGTCACCCACGGATGTTCCGCAGTTCCGGGACGTTGCTGCACGTTCTTCATCCACTCAGGTTTCGTCAGTTCCGGGCTTTTCTGCACCTCCCCGGCGACAGGATCCTGCAGGAGAGGGATATTACGTATCAGCCCATAATCAGCATTATACCGCTTGTGGAATTCCTCCACGATGCTTTGACTGACAGTGTACCCGTAGACATACCGGGGCACAGCCCATCTTTCCACCCGCATCCAGATCTTTTGCACGGCAGGCCTGGATATCACTTCTTTCATCTCTGTAAATAACTCATGTGCATCGTAGATCCGGACAATCTTCCTCAGCCTTGAAACGAACAGGCAGGGGAGGATCGTATCCAAATCTATAGCACAAATTCCATCCATCTTTGAAAAGAGCAGGTAAACGAAAAGCCGGATATTAAATTCGAGATAGAATAGCTTCCCCGTGCTGAATACGCAGGGGAGCCTTTTTTGTTCGAATATTTCTTCTTTAAGAGGAAGGGAACCAGCTTGCTTTCTTCCGACCAGCACTACGGAAAAGCTATTTATTGCCAGCGAGCGGCATATCCTGATCATGCGTTGATCATACGTCAGATCGTTCGTGACAGTAAAATAAATTCTTTTCAAAGGACTGTTTTATAGATCTTTTCAATCGTCTCCACCACCTTGCAGGCTTCCCGGGGATCGATTTCAGACAGTTTCCCCCTTTTTAATACATTCACCACATTGCGGAAAACGTAGGCATGATTCGCCGCCGGCCCCTTGTGAGAATTGCCCCCGCTCATATATAACGTCTTGGGGAGAATGGGCATTGTATACTCTTCTATATTACAAATTTGAACCTCATCCATGTATTGTCCGCTTATCTTCACGGTGCCTTTCTCCGCAATAATGGTGAGACTGCTTTCAAGATTCTCCTGCCGGACGGCCGTCGTAAAATTAAAACAACCCATTCCCCCCTTCTTAAAATTAAAGCTGACAATACCTGAATCTTCAAATTCCGTATTGGTGGAATGGGAGAAATTCCTGAACCTGGACTCAATGCCTTCTATGTCGCCAAATAGCCATAGCAGGCTGTCGATAAAATGCGAGAACTGGGTGAACAGGGTGCCGCCGTCAAGATCCCTGGTGCCTTTCCAGCTTCCTTCCCGGTAATATCTTTCATCCCTGTTCCAGAAACAATGGATAGTTACCAGGAAAATCTCCCCCAGCTTATTCTTTTCCAGCAAATCCTTCAGCCATACGGAAGGAGCGGAATAACGGTTTTGCATGACACAGAAGACATGTCTGCCCTGCTTTTGCGCTTCCAGAATGATATTGGCGCATGACTTACCGCTCAAAGCCATTGGTTTTTCAATTAGCACATGATGGCCGCTGCTCAGAGCCTTGATAGCATGATGCTCATGCAAGCCATTCGGGGTCGCTACGCTGAGTACATCGAAATCCAGCCCCAGCAGATCGTCCTCCCGTTGAAAAAAAGGGGCGCCGGTTTTCTCTAGCCCTAACTCCTTTGCCGGTCTTGTATCGCATAGTCCCACCAATTCACATTCTTCATTAGCTGTGATGAAGGCTGCATGCCGCATGCCTATATGACCACATCCCATGACGGCAAACCTGATTTTATCGGATATCATCGGAGAGCTTGATTACCTGTTTATTGTTCAAAAGATATACCTGTCCACTCTCCGGGCAGACGGCCCGGTTCCCCCCATCAAAATTCAGGCGATGCCCATATTCACTCATCCAGCCGCATTGCCTGGCGGGATTGCCCACCATCAGGGCATAAGCCGGAGTAGGGTGGGTGACGACAGCCCCGGCTCCTATAAAAGCATACTCTCCGATCTCATTTCCACAAATAATAGTAGCATTGGCGCCGATCGTGGCCCCTTTTCTCACCAGGGTACTCCGGAACTGGTCCTTCCGGGAAATAGCACTGCGGGGATTGATCACATTGGTAAATACCACCGAAGGGCCGAGGAACACATCATTCTCACAGATGACCCCCGCATACAGCGAGACATTATTTTGTACTTTGACCTGGTTGCCCAGGATCACTCCTTCCCCCACCATTACATTCTGCCCGATCGTACAGTTCTCCCCGATGACGCTCCCTGCCATTATATGCGAAAAATGCCAGATCTTTGTACCCACGCCAATGGAGGCGCCCTGGTCGATCACGGCAGTATCATGGATAAAATAGCTCATAAAGGGGCCAATATTAACTATTTCGAAGAAGAAAATCATTATTTTTACGCTATTTTTGCTCTTTAGTTTTTAATAATTTGGAAATTATCCTTAATTTTGCCGGCTAAATCAGCGGATTATTAATTTGGATGTTTTTTTTAAAAAAATTGAGATGCCTTATTTGACAAAAGAGAAGAAAGCGAGTTTCTTTACAGACTTTGGTGGGAAAGCCACTAACACCGGCTCCATTGAGGGCCAGATTGCCTTGTTGACAGAACGGATCAACCAGATCTCTCAACACCTGCAAGCCAATAAAAAAGATTTTTCCACCCACCGCGGCCTGATGCAATTAGTAGGTAAAAGAAAGCGTTTGCTGACCTACCTTAGCAAGCACAATCTCCAGGGCTACCGCCAACTGATCGAAAAACTCGGACTTAGAAAATAAATCATTATGTATATGAAAATTATTCCCAACTGACAATACGGTTGGGAATCGTTTTTTTATACCGTAAGGATTTGACCGGTTTCACACACATTTTTTAACATAGAATTGCGGTCGTTGGTAGCTCGCTCCCTCCTCAGGTGCCGTAATTCATAAAGACGAACAGCTCTATGCTTTCACAACCCATTAGTGTAACATTTGATATAGGTGGAGGCCGCATGGTCACCATCGAGACCGGTAAGCTCGCGCGCCAGGCAGATGGCGCCGTTACCGTAAGACAGGGTAATTGCATCATCCTGGCCACCGTGGTAGCTAATAAAGAACCTAAAGAAGGACAGGACTTTTTCCCCCTCTCCGTTGACTACCAGGAGAAATTTGCTTCAGCCGGCCGTATCCCGGGCTCCTTCTTCAAGCGGGAAGCCAGGCTCAACGATTACGAAATTCTGACAAGCCGCCTGATCGACCGCGCCCTGCGCCCCCTGTTCCCCGAAGATTATTTATGTGAAGTACAGGTACTGGTCACCCTCGTGTCCAGCGACTACGAAGTAATGCCCGATGCCCTGGCCTGCCTGGCCGCCTCTGCAGCCCTGGCCGTATCCGACATTCCCATTAAGGAAATTATCAGCGAAGTAAGAATAGGCCGCGTAGACGGTAAATTGATCGTTAACCCCAGCCGCACGGAACTCGATACGGCGGATATGGAATTCATTATCGCCGCTACCGACAAGAACCTGATGATGGTGGAAGGCAAAGCGGCCGAGTGTGGCGAAGAAGACCTGGTAAAAGCGCTGGAAATAGCACACGAAGCCATCCGCATCCAGATCAAAGGACAGGAAGAACTGCGTGCCAAAGCAGGCGTCACCGGCAAGAGAGATTACAAGAAGCCCGAACAGAATGAAGAGATCCTGAACAAGGTCAATGCCTTCGCCAAGGATAAAGTATACGAAATCTCTAAGAGCGCCAGCAGCAAACACGTACGCAGCGATGCTTACAGCAAGCTGAAAGACGAACTGATCGTCAGCCTGGGCGAAGAAGCAACCGATGCCGATAAGAAATTCGTCAAAAAGTACTACGAAGACCTGAAATGGGAAGTGGTTCGTAATATGATCGTGGACGACCGCACCCGCCTGGACGGCCGCTCCCTGGACCAGGTCCGCCCGCTGGCCATGGAGATCGATCCCCTGCCCACCCCCCACGGTTCAGCCCTCTTCACAAGAGGAGAGACGCAGTCCCTGACCACCGTTACCCTGGGTACCCCCCTGGATGAAGTGCTGGTCGAGAGCGCCGCCAAATCATATGATTCCAAATTCTTCTTACATTATAATTTCCCTCCCTTCAGCACCGGTGAAGTGAAAATGATGCGCGGACAGAGCCGCCGGGAAGTAGGCCATGGTAATTTGGCCATGCGCTCCCTGAAACAACTCATGCCGGGAAATGATTATCCTTATACCGTTCGGGTAGTAAGCGATATCCTGGAATCCAACGGATCTTCTTCCATGGCGACGGTTTGCGCCGGTAGCCTGGCATTGATGGACGCAGGTGTTCCCTTTCCCAAACACGTCAGTGGGGTAGCGATGGGCCTCATCACCCGCCCCGCGGACGGGAAATATGCCATCCTCACGGATATTCTGGGCGATGAAGATCACCTGGGAGATATGGACTTCAAGGTCACCGGTACCCGCGAGGGCATCTGTGGCGTTCAGATGGATATTAAAGTAGACGGCCTCAGCATGGACACGATGCGCGAAGCCCTCGAGCAAGCCCGCAAAGGCCGCCTGCATATCTTAAATGCCATGTACGAGTGCATCGGAGGCCCCCGCCCCGAAGTGAAACCGCACGCTCCACGGATGGAAAAACTGTTCATCGACAAGGAATTCATCGGCGCCGTGATCGGACCACAAGGGAAGATCATACAGGAGATACAGAGAGAGACAGGTACGACCATCAACCTGGAAGAAGTAGGCAATTTCGGTGAGGTCAGCATCTTCAGCCCGGCCAAAGAAGGGTTGGATAAAGCCGTCTCCTGGATCAAGGGCATCGTAGCCCAGCCTGAAGTAGGCTCCGTCTACGAAGCGAAGGTCAAATCCGTAATGCCTTACGGAGCCTTTGTCGAATTCATCCCCGGCAAACAGGGCTTACTGCATATCAGCGAAGTCTCTCACAAACGCCTGGAAACAATGGAAGGCGTACTGAAAGAAGGCGATATGGTAAAAGTAAAGCTGATCGGCCTTGACCAAAAGACCGGAAAGTTCAAACTGAGCCGTAAAGTCCTGATGCCCAAGCCGGAAGGCGCCCGTCCTGATCAACAATAAGCAAATCAATCTCGTTAATAGAAGGTCTGTAGTGTACAACGCTGCAGACCTTCCCTTTTGATCCCCTTCCCGAACCTTATCCCGCAATCCCTGCTTAGCTCAGCCACATGGACCTTGGTTGAACAAAAATGATCACAATTCATTCAATATGAACTATATACAAATTACCATCCCTGTTGCCGAACCCTCCATACAGGAAATGCTGATCGCCCGCCTTTCGGAATATGCCTACGAAGGCTTCGAAGAGCAGGAGAGTAGTCTGCAGGCCTTTATCCCGGAAGAAAAATTCAATCCAGCAGAACTGGAAGAACTCCTGTCTCCCTGGCAACTGTCCTATACGCAGGATCGGCTAAAGGCGAGGAATTGGAACGAAGAATGGGAAAAAAACTTTGAGCCGGTGGTCATAGATGGATTTTGCGCCATCCGCGCCTCTTTTCATGCCCCCATCCCGGGAGTGCAGCAGGAACTGGTGATCACCCCAAAAATGAGCTTCGGCACCGGCCACCATGCCACGACCTATATGATGGTGGCTGCCATGCAACACCTGGACCTGAAAGGCAAACAAGTGCTTGACTTTGGAACAGGTACCGGCGTACTGGCCATCCTGGCGGAGAAATTGGGCGCAGCGGGCACACTGGCTATCGATTATGACGACTGGAGCATCGGGAATGCCCTGGAAAACATAGCTGAAAATCATTGCAGGAACGTCTCCGTAATAAAAGCGGATTCCACGCCGAAAGAACGGGGTTTCGATGTCATATTAGCAAATATTAACAAGCATGTTATTTTGCAGGAGCTGCACGCGATCGGACAACAATTGAATGGGGGGGGCGTTATATTATTGAGCGGTCTTCTGCATGAGGACTTTGATGATATCGAAAAAGAAGCGCTTAAAAATGACCTGCCAATATCCGAACGGATGACAAGAGGGAACTGGATTTGCCTGAAATTGACGAAAAAGGACCGTTTGGGGTGAAGGATTGGAGGCTTTTTTTAAGTATATTTGTTATCCAACTTTAACTCAACCATCGATGAAGGAAGTTCTACTAATACTTTCTGCATACTTGATCGGCTCTATACCTACGGCCATTTGGGTCAGCAGGTCCTTTTTTGGGATCGATATCCGGGAATACGGCAGCGGTAATGCAGGTGCTACCAATACTTTTCGGGTACTGGGATCCAGGTGGGGTACCTTTGTGATGGCCGTCGATGTTATCAAAGGCATTCTGGCAACCGGTCTGTATATCCTTCTGCCTTATTATCTGCACGAAGAGACGGAAAGAACGAATTTCATGGTCGGATTAGGCCTGGCTGCCGTTACAGGGCATATTTTCCCTATATGGGCTGAATTCAGAGGGGGGAAGGGAGTGGCCACCCTGTTTGGAATGATCATCGCCATCCAGCCCCTGGCCGCCGTTTGCTGCGTGGCTGTATTCCTCCTGGTATTATACCTGACTCGTTTTGTTTCTCTGAGTTCCATACTGGCCAGCGTAGCTTTTGCCGTTTTCATCCTGTACATTTTTGACGCGAAAGAGACTCTTTACCGCGGGTTCGCCATTGCGGTAGCCCTAATGGTCGTTCTTACCCACCAGAAGAATATTACCCGCCTGCTGAGAGGCAGCGAGAATAAGGTGCCTATCCTTAAATACCGGGACCGGCGCCGCCAGAGAAAACAAGATGGACCACAGGTCCATCTGCCGAAGGCAAATGATTAGCTGTTTTTCGGCGAATGGCTACCTTTCAAAAAGGCCTTCGTCGAAAAACAAGATGGACTAAAGGAATAATGTTTTAATTTTGCAGTCCGGCAATGGATCGCCCGTTATCGATTCTCAAAACTGAAAACTCAAAAATTCAGGAGATGTCCCAAACTTTACTGGAAAAATTGCAGCTAAATGAAGAAAGAAACCTGTTAATTCAAGGTTTACCCTCTTCTATCGAAAAGCAATTTGCTAAATTGGCTTTTGCCAAAAATCTCACTCCGCTCTTAAAGAGTAAGAAAATAGATTTTGCGCTGGTATTCGTCTTTAATGAGCGGCAATTGTGCAGCGTGGTGGACGAACTACTGCCTGCCTTGGGCGATGAGGCCAAATTCTGGGTCGCTTATCCCAAACTCGGCTCTAAGATCGCTACGACCCTTAACAGGGACTGTAGCTGGGAATGTATTACCGGGGCGGGATACGAAGTGGTCCGCCAGGTCGCCCTCGACCATGTATGGACCGCCATGCGGTTCAAACGGGAAGATGCCATGGCCGTTCTGGAAAGGGTAGTGGTGAAAGAAGCCGTCCTCGAAGAGGCCGGTGTCGACCAATTGACCAGAACGATCGAGCCTCCCTCCGATTTTGCCAAAGTGCTTCGCCGCAGTAAGACTGCAGCACATTTTTTCGATAGCCTGTCTTTCTCCAATAAGAAGGAATACGTGATTTGGATCTCCAGTGCGAAAAAAGAAGAGACCCGCTCCCGGAGGCTGGAATTGGCCATCGATAAACTGAATGCCGGCAAAAAGAACCCGGCTGCAAAATAAATGTCGGCCCGGAACTTTCTGTCCTGTCCACCTTTTTCGGACTCACAACCCATGCCTTTTCCGGTCCGCATACACAGCACTTCACCGTCTTCCGCCTTCCCCAACTCCCGCACAACGGCTGAATGGATACTTTTGGAGTATCAGCAGACTGAGGTTTCTGGGTATTTTTGACTTAAATTGCCCTCAAAAAGGCTATCAACGTATCTTTGTAGTCCTCTAAGAGTATTTAACAAAGTATACAACCATCCGGTATACCACGATACAATAGCCCGGCAATATATAATTTAAGAGGACCCTACCGCTGTTACCACCTTTACACCCCTTTGTTTTAACGATATGCTTTTAAGTATTCCGCATGGCAGTTTTTAGCAAGCAAAGTCTCATTACAGAATTATTGGACAGGATCGAACTTACGAAAGCCAGCACCCAGCCCTTTCTGCGTTTAACAGACGATCAGCTCAACTTCAGGCCCGACCCGGCTAAATGGAGCATCACGCAAATATTCGGCCACCTGAATATCACGCATGACATCTACATCCGGCGCATACTCACCCGGATCACGCTGGCCCCCGACGTTAAAGAGGAACAATTCAATAGCGGGTGGCTGGGAGACTGGATCTATGACAAGATCATGCCCAGGCCAGATGGCAGCGTGTTTAAATTAAAGGCCCTGAAATCCCACTGTCTTGGCGATGACGAACAGGATGGAAAAGAAGTGCTGCAAAGATTCCTGCAGCAATGCGACGCCTTCGACGATATCTTGCGCCATGTTGCTACCAAAGACTTGCAACATATCAAAATTCCCTTTTCTTTTACCAGATTAGTGCAACTGAGGCTGGGAGACAACCTTCGCTACCTGGTGGCGCACAATGAAAGACATCTCCTGCAGGCCCACCGGGTCATGACGATCCTGCCCACCTCTATTTCACGATGACCGTTCCCAAATGTAACAGTAGATTCCTTTCCAGTTGTTTCAGATGCATATGCGTTTGCAGCAGCACCATCTGCTCCTCGCTGGTATGAGGCTTTGCCAGGTCCTGCTGGTTCTCCTCCATGAGGCGCTTGATCTTACGGAGTTTGAGATATCCCATCGTAGATAATACCTCTTCCTTATAAAGGTCATCCCGGGTATTTATTTTCCCTTCAAAATGATCTTTCCAGTTCTGGCTGATCTCCAAATGAAGGTCCATGATAGATACGGCCAGGGTGCTCAATTGCTGGTCTTCGTGATAGAGGAAACTTTTGGTGGTAGGCTCCACGCCCTCCTCATACCAGGCTTTATAGATATCCAGGATCTTTACCAGGTGTTTATTGTCGATCAACTCATAAAAATCAGCCGTCTCGGCAAAAATATAATCAGCCACCGAACTGTTGTCATCCCAGGATCGCAGACCGAAATCCAGCAGGCTCCGGATCATTCCCCGCTCGTTTTGCTCATGTTTGAACAGCAGGCTGATGGTCTCTTCATCTTCCGGCCGGGGAAATTCAGAATAGGCCTCGGGCGGCATCCCCTCCTCTCCTCCAAAGGGTTCGCCCATCAGACCCTCCTTTGCCCCGCTGCCACCTGACTTCCGGCCTCCGGCGCCTGTGGCCGCCGACTTGCTTTCCTGTTTGGCGACCCGCTCCCGGATGAACTTATTGACAAGGTCATGCAGACCGGCCTCTTCGATCCGCAATAATTCGGAACATTGCCGGATATAATCCTGCTGCTTGGTAAAATCCTCTACCTTATTGATCCGGGCAATCGTCTCGGCTACCTGGTTGACGACCCCGGCTTTTTTGTTGGTATCGCCGGCCGCATCTTTCAACGCTACCTCCAACTGAAAAAGAATGAAATCCTTCTTATGGGTCCTCACAAATTCCTGAAAAGCCTCCGCCCCCAGCTTGCGCACATAACTATCAGGGTCCTCCTTATCGGGGATCAGCACCAGCTTCACATCCAGGCTTTCTTCCAGCGCCATGTCCAGCCCCCGCAGGGCCGCTTTGACGCCGGCTCCGTCGCCGTCATAGATGATGGTAAGGTGTTTGGTATATTTTTTTATCAGGCGCAGCTGGTCGATGGTAAGAGAGGTTCCCCCGCTGGCTACCACATTCTCGATACCCGCCTGGTGCAGGGATACGACATCCGTATAGCCTTCCACCAGCAGACACTCATCCTGCTTGTCGATGGCCTGCCGGGCCAGCCAGGAGCCATATAAGATCTTACTCTTTACATAGATCTCATTTTCGGGCGTATTGATGTATTTCGGCGCCCGGTCATTACTCTTGATAATACGGGCCCCAAACCCAATCACCTTTCCGGACTGATTGTGGATAGGGAAAATAATACGGCCCCGGTAATTATCCATCGGACGCTCGTCCCGTACCACGACCAGCCCGCTCTTTTGCAGGTATTCGATATTGTACTGGGCCGCAAGCGCCGCTCTGGCAAAAATATCCCGTTGGTCAGGGCTATAGCCCAACTGAAACTTTCGTATGATCTCCTCTCCGAATCCCCTCTCTTTCAGATAGCTGTACCCTACATCCTGCCCTTCCTCCGTATTGAATAAGGTCTCGCTGAAGAATTTCTGGGCGAAACCATTGATGATAAACAGGCTCTCGGCCATCTGCTGCTGCTGGCGAAGCTCGGGACTCAGCTCTTTTTCCTCGATCTCGACGTTGTACCTGGCCGCCAGCCAGCGCAGCGCCTCGGCATACGAATACTTCTCGTGCTCCATCAGGAAGCTGATAGTATTGCCGCTTCGCCCGCATCCAAAACATTTATAGATCTCTTTGGCCGGGGAGACGGTGAAAGAAGGGCTCTTTTCATTATGAAAAGGGCAAAGCCCCAGGTAATTGGCTCCGCGCTTCTTCAGCCGCACAAAGCCCCCGACGATCTCGATGATATCGATACGGCTTAAAATCTGTTGTATGGTTTCCGGAGAGATCATTTAGGGCGTAATTTACAGCAATCCAGCCGGCGTCACCGTAATTTGTGTATAAAACTGAGTAGTTTTACCCATAATAATTACCCCGTTTATTCGCTTTACATTAAAACTATTTATCCTTTGAAGACCGGTGTCTATTCGATCCTGTACGCAGTGGTGCTAAACATGGCCATTGGCTTTTGCTTTATCCCTTTTCTCTTTTTGAGCTGGAAAAAAATGCGACAGGTAAAGACCTATCGGCTCTTAGGCGTTTACTGGCTTCTCTCGGGTTTCATCAACCTGGTCGACCTGGATTTTTTAAGCCATTTTACCGATATCGCCGGTGTAAAAGAACGCCTGAATTACTACTACGACATGCTGGACACCCCCCTGGTATTATTGATCTTCGCCTCAGCCGTGTCCGGCCGCCAGCGAAAGCAGATCCTCCTGGTACTCCTGCTGTTCGTCGCTGGGGAAGGGACGCTAATCGGCTGGAAAGGATATAATGCAGCCTCCAGCAACATAATTATCGGGGTAGGGCTGCTGCCGGCTATCATATACAGCATAACGGGCCTCGTACAATATATGAAAAAGATGGAGCCTACCCCTTTTGAGAACTCCATGGTATTTGTTTATGCAGCCCTTATATTCGTCTATGGGAGTTACCTGATCCTTTATATTTTTTCCCTTATTCGTGACCATAGCGACAGCAAGGACAGCTCTTTGGTCTATTATATAAGCATGTTACTGTCCGCCGCCATCACTTCCATGGGCCTGTGGGGCTATGGCATACGGCGACCGCAGGTCGCCGTATAGCTCAAACTCCCTTACTCCTCGTCCTCTTCATAATTGTAAGTCCCCTGGTTATCGTTATAGATCGACTCCCATGCCCTTACCTTGTCATCTCCCAGCAATTCCAGGATGTCGAAGATCGGATCCGTTTTCTTTTTCCATTCCACCAAAGTCGTATCGGCATATTTTGATACATACATGCAATGATCAGTTTCCATGTTCACTTTGATCAGGCCGACAGATCCTTCCTCTTTCTCCTGTATCAGGTAATAACAACCTTTCTCCAACAACGCATACGAATACATACATCACCTTTTTTTAAAAATAAATAAATACAGAATAAATGGTAGTAACAAAAGTTAATGGGGAAGTAAGTACTGTAAGTAGAGTACAAATTTAGGATTTTTAAGGTTAGGAACCTGAAAGACGGGCCAATGATCCCCCTGTTTACATAGAATTAATCCTATTTTGCTGATAATCAATAATTTAAAAAAGGGCCCACCAGGTATTTCCTGGGGACCCCATCTTACCCCGGGCCACTCTCCTGGAAAACGGCCCCGGGTCCTGTACGACTCCTGTTTCTCAGCTCCTTGTTTGCCCGAAGATGGGCGTTTTTACTTCTCCAGCTTGATCTCTCCGGCATCCGCTGCCTGGCCATCACTCACGGTAATACCATCCTTAGCGGCGTTCTTATAAGGTGGCTTGGCTTCAATAATGACCTTATACGTGCCGGGCTTAGCGTCTGTGATCTCGTAAACCCCATTGATAACAAGAGCTCTCAATGTATCCGTAGACGACTCGGCCCACGCTCTCGTGGCTCCGTCCGCTGGTGACACCGTTCCTTTAATAGAACCTGACCTGAGATTGCTGAATGCAAATAATCCTGCAGCGGCAACAGTAATTGCCGCCAATTTTAAACCGGCGAATTTCATAAATGAGAATTTAAAGATTAACAATTATAGATTACTGATTCCAAAAACACTTTTCCTACGACACTATCAGGGAAGGGTTGTTAAATTGATGTAGACAAGGACTATGCCATAACTTTTTGATGCCGGTCATTTTTTCAGAGGCCTGTTTTTTGTCTCCCTGAATTGTGGAATTAATTCTACAAAAGAGGCCGTTAAAAATAAAAACGGGGTATGTCTAATCGTTATGTTTATTCAAAACTGCGTCGGGAGGAGCCTGGTATTTCATGCAGCTGGCCGCCTGTGAAAGGCTTTGCCGGAGAGGCTTTCGGGAATACACCCCATGCTGAAGGGGTGCTTTTCGATGGATAGGCCTTCTTTTTTATTTACGACTCAGCCTGCCGGAACGGGGCGAACCATTTATTTTTTGCGGAACAGGAATTTTTATTTTCTCTTAACATTTCGCAGTGGCCTCCTCCTCATCTCACCACTTCCCCATTATCCAGTTTTAAATACAGGTTCACACAATCCGGGATTTCCTGCGGGTAATGGCTCACATAGATCAAGGTGGTCCCGAACGCCTCGCAGAGCAGGTTGATGAACTCCCTGAAATAAGCCGTCTGCTCATCATCCAACCCCTGGCAGGGCTCGTCCAGGATCAGCATCGGAGGGTTTTTAATAAGCGCCCGGGCCAGCAGCACCATCCTTTGCTGGCCGGTAGACAACTCGGCCAGCCGCTTGGATCGGAACTCCGTCAACGACAACAGTTTCATCCACAGCAACACGCAAGCCTCCTGCTCTCTCGTCAGCGGGCGGAACAATCCAATGGTGTCGAACAGGCCACTGGCGATCACCTCAAAACAATTTGCGCTATAATCAAAATACAGGTGCAGCTCCGGAGAGACAAACCCGATCCTTTGCTTGATCTCCCAGATGGTTTCACCGGAACCCCTTCTCCGGTCGAATAACCAGATCTCATTGGCATATGCCTGCGGGTTGTCCGCCGTGATCAGGCTGAGCAACGTCGACTTTCCCGCTCCATTGGGTCCCGAGACATTCCATCGTTCCCCTTTTTTCACCTGCCAGTTGACGGCCTTCAGCAGCGTCTTCCCGCCATATTGTACCGTAACATTGACCATTTTTATGGCTAGGGAGAAGTCTCCCATAACATCGTTTCCCACGCCGGCAGAACCGTTTCCCGGCTGCATCCTGACGGCTCCTTTCCCCGGTACTCCCCTGAGCTCCGCGAGAACGACCGGATCCAGGTGAATCCCCGTTCCCTTTTCCTTTCCGGGATGGAATTCCCCCTTCTTCCCCGTAAATGCCCATCGGCCGTTTTCCAGCCGCGCGACATGGGTAATAGCTTCGGGGAGCTCCTGCATACCCGTCATGAGCAACAGGACCTGGATGCCTTTGGCCGCCAGCCCGTTAATGATCTGGTGCAGTAATTCCCTTCCTGCCGTGTCCAATCCCAGGAAAGGATTATCCAGGATCAATAGCTCCGGTTCTTCCAACAAGGCAATGGCCAGCTGCACCCGCTTATTCTCTCCATTGGACAGCTGGATCAGCGGCCTTGATAATAAAGGACGTATATGCAGGCTATCCAGCCATTCCTCCGCAGCCGGACCTTCCATTACGGTGTATTCCCTCAATTCCTGCTCTACCGTGATCGTCTGGTCCGCATCCGATGCATTGAACCGTTGCTGGTAATACAGGTCCGTAGCTCCCGGCCGGTTCTTAAAACGGTGCTGCTGGTCCACCAGTACGATCCGGTGGGAATGCCCCGCCGCCGGCTCGGCCGCCCCCAAATAATACCCGATCCGGCCACTATAATAATGCCGGCCCGTCAAGGTTTGAGCCAGCACCGTCTTCCCGCTTCCCGAAGGGCCGGTGATTGCCCATTGCTCGCCGCGATGGATCGTAAGAGTAAGATTGTCAAGGAGCCATCTGCCCCCCATCTGCACGGATACCTGTTCCAGGGATAGAAATTTTTCAGCCATTTTGCGAATGTAAGGACGATTTTTTATTCACACTGTGTATAAATCGGGACAGCCCTCTCTGCCCCGGTTTACCTATATTTGGGACTTGGTTTCCGGGATCTTGTAAAAGATTTTCCGGCATTTCAACGTTGGCTCCGGAAGGGATAAGAAGATAATTGGCTCACAATCTGTTGATTGTCAATTATTTTTGACGAAGCGTACCGAATGGGCCGTAGTTTACGTTAATAGCACTTAAGAAAATATTAAGAACGATCGTTCCTCCTTAAGGGAATATATAAAAGGTCCTATGGCAGAAAAACAGAATTTATTCGAGTACACGGAAGATAGTATCAAAAGTCTCGATTGGCGGGAGCATATCCGTCTGCGGCCGGGTATGTATATCGGTAAGCTGGGAGATGGCAGCAGCCCCGATGACGGCGTCTATGTCCTGATCAAAGAGGTGCTTGATAACTGTATCGACGAACATATGATGGGTTATGGCAAACAGATCGAGATCACCATCGACCAAAAGACCGTTACGATCCGGGACTATGGCCGGGGAATTCCTTTAGGCAAAGTGGTGGATGTGGTAAGTAAGATCAATACCGGGGCCAAATACGACAGCAAGGCCTTCCAGAAATCCGTAGGTCTGAACGGGGTCGGTACCAAAGCCGTGAACGCCCTCAGCCAGTTTTTTAAAGTGACGGCTTTCCGGGAAGGAAAAGAAAAGACCGCCGAGTTCGCCAAAGGCATATTAACGAAAGAACACAAAGAAGGGAAAACGGACGAGTCGAATGGCACGCTCGTCACCTTCATCCCCGATGAGACCGTCTTCAAGAACTTCCATTATATACACGAATATCTTGACAACCAGCTCTGGAACTATTGTTACCTGAATGCAGGGCTGGTGATGCTGTTCAACGGAAAAAAATACGTTTCGAAGAACGGTCTCCTGGACCTGCTGCAGCGCCGCACCAATGAGGACGAACTGCGCTATCCCATCATTCACCTCAAAGGAGAAGATATCGAGACGGCGATCACCCATAACAATGATTATGGAGAAGAGATCTTCAGCTTTGTGAATGGCCAGTTCACCACCCAGGGGGGAACTCACCAACAGGCATTCCGAGAAGCTTTCGTCAAAGTGATCCGCGATTTCTATAAGAAAGACTATGAGGCCTCGGATATCCGGCAGAGTATCGCTGCCGCCATCTCCGTACGGGTAGTGGAGCCCGTCTTCGAATCCCAGACCAAGACCAAACTGGGTAGCCAGTATGTGGAGGAAGGCGGCGCCACCATGAAGAATTTCATTAATGACTTCCTGGCCAAAGAGCTGGATAACTACCTCCATAAAAACCCCACCACCGCCGATGCCCTGAAGAAGCGTATCGAGCAGAGTGAAAGGGAGCGAAAAGAGCTGGCCGGCATCAAGAAACTGGCGAACGAAAGGGCTAAGAAGGCCAACATGCACAACCGCAAGCTCCGCGACTGTCGCTTCCATTTTAATGACGAGCCTACCGGTAAAGACAAGGACGTTGTCCTGCAAAAACAAAAAGAGAGCACCATCTTCATCACGGAAGGAGACTCGGCCAGCGGCAGCATCACCAAGGCCCGCGATGTGGAAAGACAAGCCGTGTTCAGCCTGAGAGGGAAACCCCTCAACTGTTACGGCCTGACCAAAAAAGTGGTCTACGAGAACGAAGAATTCAACCTGTTGCAACATGCCCTGAATATCGAGGACGGCATCGAAGGACTGCGCTACAACCAGATCATCTTCGCTACGGACGCCGATGTGGATGGAATGCATATCCGCCTGCTGCTGATGACCTTCTTCCTGCAATTCTTTCCCGACCTGGTAAAGAACGGGCACGTGTATGTTCTGGAGACCCCCTTGTTCCGGGTACGCAACAAGCAGGAAACCATCTACTGCTACGACGAAACGGAAAAGCAGGCAGCCGTGAGGAAACTGGGCAACAAGCCGGAGATCACCCGCTTCAAGGGATTGGGTGAGATCTCCCCCGAAGAATTTGCCCGTTTCATCGGCCCCGATATGCGGAAGCAGCCCGTCCTGGTCATGCCCGAGACCCATATCCAGCAGATCCTGGAATACTATATGGGGAAGAATACCCAGGAAAGACAGGAGTTCATTATCAATAACCTGAAGGTAGAACTCGACCTGGTAGAGGAAGAAAAAGAGAAAGTAATTACGCCGGCATAAGGCTTCGGACAAATAGGAAATCGATAGTTTTTTCGGTGGATATCTTGTAAAACATTTCATATAAAAGAGTTTTAATCTTGCATAAAACCTCCTATATGAACCTGCGAAGCAGCTCACTGAGACCTTTGAAAAGACGTAATAGCCGAAGTAAAAAAGAATTAATTCACGAGTTATTTGAAAAATTTGAGCAAGCCTGTTATATCTATAAAGACGTCGAATGCTGGAGTGCCAGGGAATTACAAGAGCTCTTCAATTATTCGGAATGGAGAAATTTTGTAAAGGTCATCGACAAGGCGAAAGAAGCGTGTAAGAACAGCGGGCAAAGGGTTTCCGATCATTTTGTTGATTCCAACAAAATGATCGATCTGGCAAAAGGAGACGCAGCCCTCTTCGGCGGTTTCTCTACCATTGACATGAAGAAAAAACTGGCCATACCGGACAACAAGCCATTGGCGGACTTTCTGCCCACATTGACCATTAAAGCGAAAGACTTTGCTACTGAGTTGACAAGTCATAATGTAGTGGAAAAAGACCTAAAGGGACAGCACCTCATTTCAAAGGAGCATGTCGACAATAATAAAGCAGTACGTAAGATGCTGTTGGAAAGAGGCGTAAATCCCGAAGCCCTGCCGCCTTCTGAAGACGTGAATAAAGTTAAACGTCGGCTGGCGACAGAAAATAAAAAGATTTTAAAAGAGGTAAAAAAGCCCAAAAAGAAATAAATTTCACAGAGACATGATCCATATTGTTTTTCAACGTCCGGATACAGAGTCCTTAAAGAAATCCTTCGAACTTGACGCCTCCCTCCAGGGCGACATTATCCAGATCGAAGACGATTTTGCAGCCGGTCCCCTCAAAGACATCTTTTCAACGGAAGGATGGGAGGCCCGCAGAGAATGGTGGCGGGCCGTATTGGCGGGCGGAGACTATGACGGAAGAGTGGACAGCGGAGAAGTAGCGGACGACCGGGCCACGGTAGCCGCTTTAACGGAAAGGCTTCGTAATGAACCCGAAGAGATCGTCTGGATCTGGGCCGCCCAGAACAAGCATGACGTTTCCGGTTACTACTGGCTCATGAGCCAGTTAAAGGATTTTCAGGGAAGGATCTTCATCCTCTACCTCAACAATCTGCCCTTCATTAATGAAAAAGGCCATATTTTTTACCCGGTGAACCTGTCCGAAATCCCGGCCAGGGAATTCATAAAAGCCCGGAAACTGGCCCGCCCCATCACCCTCAGTGAATTTGAAATAGACCCGGATGAGTGGAGCAAACTTTGCGGCGACGAGAAAGGCGTACGTATCCTGGAAGGCGGTAAGAAACTGGCCCAATACGATTATAATTACTATGATGAAGAACTGAAGAAATTCATCACGGGAGATTGGATAAAGGTGAGCAAACTGATCAACCAGTTCCTCAGTAAATCCAAACAATCGACCGGAGACGCCTACATTCTCTGGCGGTTAAAACAACTGATCGCCGCCGGCGACGTCGAGGCGCAGGGCGAATTGAAGGGAATGAAGGACTTTGAGGTGAAAGGGAAGGGCGCATCCGTAGCCGCGGTAACGGAACCGGTGGCTTAAGCGCTGGCAGCGTTCATTACTCAAGTCAAACAGTTCTATGAAAAATCTTATAAAATGGGAAGAAGCCGCGATGTTCGTATTGAGCATCCACTTATTCTCCCGGTTACATTTCGCCTGGTATTGGTGGCTGGTATGGATCCTGGCCCCCGACCTCAGCATGCTGGGATACCTGGCAGGCAACAGGGTAGGGGCGGTTTGTTATAACTTCGTACACCACAAGGGCGTGGCCATTGTCCTCTACCTGGTGGGCGTATACACCTATAATGAGACGCTGCAGTTCACCGGATTGATCCTTTTTGGGCATTCCTGTATGGATCGGGGTATGGGCTATGGCTTAAAATATTTTAGCGGATTTCAGGACACCCACCTGGGCAAAATCGGACGGGAGGCAAAAGCATGAACATAAAAGCCATTCACCATATAGCGATCCTGACCGACAAGGATAACTATGAAACGAGCAAGCGTTTCTATACATCGGTCTTAGGCTTTGACATCATTCGTGAAACTTACCGGAAAGAAAGAGACTCCTATAAACTGGATCTCTCGATCGCCGGGAAATACCAGGTCGAGCTCTTCTCCTTTCCGGACTTTCGCGATCGGGGCAGCCATCCGGAAGCTAAGGGCCTTCGCCACCTGGCTTTCGCCGTAGACAATGTAGAAGAGGCGGCAGCGGAATTGCGGGCCAAAGGAGTACCGATAGAAGAGGTCCGCATCGATGAGCTGACCCAACAAAAATTCGTCTTCTTCACCGATCCCAACGGACAACCTTTGGAATTGTATGAAGAGGCAACAGCGTAAAACATAACATATATCAGCGTAGCATAAAAAAATATAGATGGCCAAAATTAAAATAGCCGACGACTTTCACGAAAACGAATCCGGAGTCACCGGTCAATACAAAACCTGGTTCCTGGATTACGCCTCCTATGTAATCCTGGAAAGAGCCGTTCCCGCAGTCGAAGACGGTCTGAAACCGGTACAACGCCGGATCCTTCATGCCATGAAAGAAATGGATGACGGACGTTTCAATAAAGTCGCCAACATCATCGGGCAGAGCATGCAGTATCACCCCCATGGAGATGCCAGTATCGGCGAAGCCCTGGTGAACATGGGACAAAAAGACCTGCTCGTAGAGACCCAGGGTAACTGGGGGGATGTCCGCACCGGCGATGACGCAGCCGCATCCCGTTATATCGAGGCCCGTCTCAGCAAATTCGCCCTGGAAGTAGCTTTCAACGCCAAGACCACCGAATGGCAATTGAGCTATGACGGCCGTAAGAATGAACCCGTCACCCTGCCGATGAAGTTTCCCTTACTGCTGGCCCAGGGAGCAGAAGGCATCGCCGTCGGTCTGGCTACCAAGATCCTGCCGCATAATTTTTGCGAACTCTGCGAGGCGGCGGTCAAACACCTGAAAGGAAAGAAATTCGAGCTCTACCCGGACTTCCAGACAGGAGGCATGCTCGACAGCACCAACTATAATGATGGCAAGAGAGGGGGAAAGATCCGCGTACGCACCCACATCGAAGAATTCGATAAAAAGACCCTGCTGATTAAAGACGTTCCCTATGGCGTGACGACCACCCAACTGATCGACTCGATCATCAAGGCCAACGACCAGGGAAAGATCAAGATCCGGAAAGTGACGGATAATACCGCCGCTGAAGTAGAGGTCCAGGTCGACTTGGCTCCCGGCATTTCCCCCGACATCACCATCGATGCGCTCTATGCTTTTACGGACTGTGAAGTCAGCATTTCCCCGAACGCCTGTGTCATCACCGACAAAAAGCCCCAGTTCCTGGGTGTCCGCGAACTCCTCACGCTCTCCGTGGATCATACGAAGGAGCTGCTGAAGAAAGAGCTGGAAATACGTTTGGGCGAACTGCAGGATAAATGGCATTACACTTCGCTGGAGAAAATATTCTTCGAGGAAAAGATCTATAAGGAACTGGAGAAGAAACACGAGACCTGGGAAAAAGTCCTTTTGGCCATCGCCAAAGGATTCGAGCCCTTCCGCAAACAGCTCAAACGGGATATCAGCCGCGAGGACGTCGTCAAATTGACCGAGAAACCTGTTCGCCGGATCTACCGCCTCGACATCGACGAGCTGAATGCGCAGATCAAAGCCCTGGAAGCGGACATTCGCCAGGTCAAACATGACTTGAATAACCTCGTGGACTTCACAGTAGCCTACTATGACAACCTCCTGAAAAAATACGGGAAAGGCCGCGAACGCAAGACCGAGATCAAACTATTCGAAGCCATCCAGGCCCAGCAGGTCGCCATCGCCAACGTGAAACTCTATGTCAACAGGGCGGAAGGATTTATCGGCACCGGGCTGAAAAAAGATGAATTTGTCGCCGATTGTTCCGACCTGGACGATATCATCGCCTTCACGAAAGGCGGCAAGATGAAAGTGGTGAAAGTCGCCGACAAGGCCTTCATCGGAAAAGATATCCTCCATGTGGCCATATTCCGGAAGAATGACGAACGGACTACCTACAACATGATCTATTCAGACGGAAAAACAGGCGTCAGCTATGCCAAGCGTTTCAACGTCACCGGTATCACCCGCGACAAAGAATACGATCTCACCAAAGCGGAAGAAAAAGGCCGCGTACATTACCTGACGGCTAATCCCAATGGCGAAGCCGAAGTGGTAAAAGTAATTTTGAGCCCCAACAGCTCGGCCCGTACCAAGGAATTCGATTTTCATTTCGAAACCCTGGAGATAAAGAACCGCAGCAGCCTGGGCAACCAGGTGACCAAGTACCCCATCCGGACCGTCAAGTTCAAGGAAGCGGGCAAATCTACTCTCAGTGGCCGCAAGATCTGGTTTGACAGCACCTTCGGACGACTCAATGAGGAAGAAAAGGGAGAATACCTGGGCAGCTTCGAGTCCGAAGAGCGCCTCCTGGTCATCTATTCCGATGGCACGTATGAGATCAAGGATACGGAACTCACCCAACGTTTCGACGCAGAAAAGATCACGGAGATCCGGAAGTTCAATCCCGAAAAAGTGATAACGGCCATTTATCTCGATAATGAAAAATTACAGTACAACGTCAAGCGCTTCAAGATAGAAACGACCACCCTGAATAATAGATTCCTGTTCATCAAGGAAGGAGAGGGCAACAAGCTGGAGATCATCACCACCCATCCCGAGCCCGTCGTGCTGGTAAAATCAGGTCGCGGAGCCCAGGCAAAGACCCAGAAGATCAAGATCGCCGGCTTTGTGGAAGTGATGGGATGGAAGGCCGTCGGCAGCAAGCTGTTCGACTTCAGCAAGAGCGTGGATTTCGAGTGGGCGCACAAAGAAGAAGAAAAGGAGAAGCCGCCTCAAACTGAATTATTCTAAGGCCGTCTTTTTCGTCTGAGCTGTATGGTGGAGTTTTCCGTTAAACTACTGCTCATGAACACCTCGTAGCGGTTTTTCCCGTCCGTGACGATCATCAGCGCGGTATTGGGAGGGAACTTGCCAAGATTCTCGGCAAACATACTGACCTCTGTGTCAAGTAGCGTACTATCCAGGCGGAGATAGACATTCAGGGCTTTCGCGGCCAGTTCCTGATGTGTCAGCACCACCCGTTTATTGACGAAGATCGAAATACTATCCCCGTCGATCTCCCCGTTGTCATAAAAACTCAGGCGGACAGAATCCGATTCCACTTCCAATACCTGGTTCAGGACCTCTTTGCGACTGGCAAAAGACTCGACGATCTTTTTGCTGTCATCCTTATTCTCCGGGGGGGGCGCCGCCACCGCGTTGGCACTATCCACGGGCATAGCCTTTGCCGCCGTCATAGCAGTATCTATCGCTCGCTTTACGGTCGCCGTAGGTTCGGGAGCAGGCATAGCCGTCGCCATTTTCGTAACCGTATCCTCCTTAGCTCCGGTGCCCGTCGCCGTCACTTTCGCAGACGTATCTTCTTTTACAGGGGTAGAAGGGGGCGGAGGCGGAGCAGGAGCTGTCTCTTTCGCCGGTAAAGCCGCCGCCGCGATCGCCTGGTCCGTTTTGGCGACATCGACGACATAATCGTCTGCCTGTGGCTTCCAGATCTTCGAGTCAACAGGCCCCGCTTGCAGCAAACTGTCCTGTTTCCGGTCATTCTTGTCAAGGACATACCTTACTTTGAGATCGGGACACATGTATTTATAGCGCTCATCATGATAAAAAGCCCCTTTCAGGGAACTCCCTGCCTTGGAATTGATGATGACTGCTATAAAATTCGTGTTACAGTCAATGCTGTTGACCGTAGAGTTGGAATTGAAATAGATCAGAGGAATATTCTCGATGATCACCTCCCGGGTCTTGGGATTATAACGTCCATGAACAAAGAAACTCTGGTATTTGTCCCTGAAATAATAGCCGAAGATCCCGTCTACGCGGTTTCCTTTCTGCTTGAGCACCATTTCAGTCAGGTAATTGTTGTGCATCCCGGCGAGTTCCACATCGGCTCGCCCGTACCAGGATCCGGTGGCGGTTTGGGCGGATAAATTATGGACAGCTAAAAGGCAGAATATATATAATAATCTTTGCATCACGTATTTAAGAGGACGATACGAAGATAATATAACCAATACGAACTGCGAAATCCACCTCCGGCGAAGCCGGCTCTTGCTCCGTCACCCTTATCCGTTAAAATGAAATTTTCATGCCAGCTTTAGCGGCTGAGGAGATAGTAGCCTGATTATTACGGCCTGTTGAGGAATCTTTTTATTTCCTTTTGGGTATCCCGGGTTTTAAGCGTTTCCCGTTTATCGTACAATTTCTTACCCTTACCAAGTCCTATCTCCAGCTTGGCATAGCCTTTTTCATTAAAGAAGATGCGTAAGGGGACAATCGTGTATCCTTTCTCCTTGATCTTATTTTCCAGCTTACGCAATTCCTTTTTGGTCAGGAGCAGCTTGCGGTCGTGGACAGCTATATGATTATTGGTCGTGCCAAACCGATACTCGGCAATATGCATATTCCTCAGCCACAATTCTCCCTGGAAGAACACGCAGAAGCTGTCTACAAAATTCACTTTCCCGTTCCGGATGGATTTCACCTCCGTTCCAACCAATACCATCCCCGCATCGTATTTATCCTCGATGAAATAGTCGTGATAGGCTGATCTGTTCTTTATCTCACTACTCATAATAATCTCTTTACTGCCGGTCTTACCCCTTTAACAAGGTCATCACCGTAGCCAGTTTCTCCTTTAACTCTTTCCTGTTGACGATAAAGTCGAGAAAACCATGTTCCAGCAAAAACTCACTTCGCTGAAATCCTTCCGGCAGATCTTTTTTAATCGTTTCTTTGATAACACGGGGACCGGCAAACCCGATCAACGCTCCGGGCTCGGCAATATTCAGATCGCCCAGCATACCGAAGGAGGCGGAAATACCTCCGAAAGAGGGGTCCGTTAATAAGGATATATAAGGGATCTTCGCATCCGTAAGCTGTGATAATTTACCCGATACCTTTGCTAACTGCATCAGCGAAAAAGCGCTCTCCATCATCCTCGCCCCGCCCGATTTGCAAATGATCAGCAGGGGCGCCCGATGGGCCAGGCAATAGTCCACTGCCCTCGAGATCCTTTCTCCCATTACACTCCCCAGTGAGCCGCCGATGAATTCAAAATCCATACAGCCGACCACCATATGATGCTCTTTCACGTCTCCGGCCGCAATGCGGATGGAATCCGTAATATCGGTCTTGGCCCAGGTCTCTTCCAGCCTTTTTTCGTATGATTTAAGGTCCGTGAAATGCAGGAAGTCTTTGGAACGGATGTTCTCATACATCACTTCATACTGGTTGTCATTGAACAGGATCTCAAAATATTCGCTGCTGCCGATCCGGTGATGGTGACTACACTTGGGGCATACGAATAGATTTTCCCTTAGCTCCGTGACCGTACAGATATAATTACAGCTCGGGCATTTGGTCCACAGCCCTTCAGGCGTCTCCTTTTTTTCAGCGGTACTAGTCAGAATACCTTTTTTGATGCGCCTGAACCAACCACTCTTACTCTCTTCGCTCTGCCCTTCATCTCCAGCCAGGTTTGCTTCAAAATCATCTTCTTGCTTCATTCGGTAATTTTTATTTTTAAATTATCTCATGGAATCTACCCATTGCTTACACGAAACAGGATAAAAAAACGTTTTTACCCCGTCCCCGCCTCCCCGCTTTTAGCGTTTTTCAGGCGGCTAATATACTAAACAACGGCGATTTATAATGAAATTAGACGTACGCGCCCCCACAGCGGTCTCTCGGAGACCTTTCATAGACAACTACTGTCAACACTTTGGGGCTCAACAACAAAAAAGTTAAAACAAAATAATTTTGAAAGCATTCCTGTGCTATTTTTGCGCGAACAACGCAGGTTCGGTTTCATTCTCAATAATAGCAGTTTACTTATGAAATGGTCTGAATTCTTTACTTCCTCCGTAGGCAAAAAGTTCGTAATGGGTCTCACAGGATTATTCCTGATCTCTTTTCTCGTAGTACATGTCGGTATCAATGCCTGCATCTGGGCGATGGATGGAGGTGAAATGTTTAACAAAGCCGCCCATTTCATGGGATCCACCGTCGTGATCCGCATCCTGGAAATAGGATTATTCGCCGGCTTCTTCATTCATATTATACAGGGACTGGCCCTCGAATTCCAGAATCGAAAGAAACGCAGCATCGGTTACCAGGTTCCCATGGGCAACAAAGGCAGCAAATGGTATTCCCGTTCCATGGGGCTGCTGGGCACCATCGTACTGATCTTCCTCATCATTCACTGGAAGCAGTTTTGGATACCTTCCCGGTTCCAGGATATCCAGGAAGTTACGGTCAACGGCATCGCCATGCACGACCTGTTCTCCCTGATGAAAGAGACCTTCACTCAACTTTGGGTCGTCATCTTATATGTTGTGGCCTGTGTCTCTTTGGCCTATCACCTGCTCCACGGCTTTCAGAGCGCCTTCCGTTCGCTGGGCGTACATAACAACCGCTACCTGCATCTGCTGAATGCCGTGGGGATCGGGTTCGCCATCATCGTGCCGCTGGCCTTCGCCATGATGCCCGTCTCCATGTACCTGGGTTGGGTATAATAGGGCAGTGGTCGGAACAAACAGTTTAACAAACAGAATAAGAATTAATTATACATAATCGGTCCTCATGCTCAAATCAAATATTCCTGCTGGCAAATTAGATCAGAAATGGGAAGACTATAAAGGACACGTGAAGCTGGTGAATCCCGCCAATAAGCGCAACCTGGAAGTGATCATCATCGGGACAGGACTGGCCGGCGCCTCCGCTGCCGCCTCCCTGGGTGAGTTAGGATACAAGGTAAAGGCTTTCTGTTTCCAGGATTCCCCCCGCCGGGCGCATAGCATCGCCGCACAGGGAGGGATCAATGCCGCCAAAAATTACCAGAATGACGGGGACAGCGTATTCCGCCTGTTCTACGACACGATAAAAGGCGGCGACTACCGCGCCCGGGAAGCCAACGTGCATCGCCTGGCCGAAGTCAGCGCCAATATCATCGACCAATGCGTGGCCCAGGGCGTTCCTTTTGCCCGCGAATACGGCGGTCTCCTTTCCAATCGTTCCTTCGGAGGCACTCAGGTTCAACGCACCTTCTACGCCGCAGGACAGACCGGGCAGCAACTGCTTATCGGCGCCTACCAGTCCCTGGAAAGGCAGATAGCCCTGGGAAATGTGGAAATGTACACCCGCCATGAAATGCTGGACATAGTCGTCATCGACGGCAAGGCCCGCGGCATCATCGCCCGTAACCTGGTCACCGGCGAACTGGAAAGACATTTCGGCCATGCCGTCCTCCTTGGAAGCGGCGGTTATGGCAACGTATTCTATCTCTCTACCAATGCCATGGGCAGCAATGTCACCGCCGCCTGGAAAGCACATAAAAAAGGAGCTTATTTCGGCAACCCCTGCTTTACGCAGATCCACCCCACCTGCATACCCGTCACGGGAGACCATCAGTCCAAGCTGACCCTCATGTCTGAATCCCTGCGTAATGACGGCCGCATCTGGGTGCCCAAAGCGAAGAACGATACCCGCAAACCCGCCGATATTCCGGAAGGCGAACGGGATTATTACCTGGAAAGAAGATACCCTGCCTTCGGCAACCTGGTACCCCGCGACGTGGCATCCCGGGCCGCCAAAGAAAGGTGTGACGCAGGTTATGGAGTAGGCTCTTCCCGACAGGCCGTATACCTCGACTACGCTTCCGCCATCGAACGGTATGGTAAAATAGAATGCCGCAAACACGGCATCGACAACCCCTCCGCCGAAGAGATCCGCCATCACGGAGTAGACGTGGTGAAAGAGAAATATGGCAACCTCTTCGACATGTACAACAAGATCACCGGAGAAGACCCCTATAGCACGCCGATGCGGATCTATCCTGCCGTTCACTACACGATGGGCGGGCTCTGGGTGGACTATGAGCTGATGACCACCGTACCCGGATTGTATGCCCTGGGCGAGGCGAACTTCAGCGACCATGGCGCCAACCGTCTGGGAGCCTCCGCCCTGATGCAAGGACTGGCGGACGGGTACTTCGTCATCCCTTATACGATCGGTAACTACCTGGCTGATGAGATCCGCACAGCGGCAATCCCCCTTTCCCATCCCGCTTTCGAAGCGGCGGAGAAGGTGGTGTCCAACCGGATCCATCAACTGAAAAATATCAATGGCAGACAGAGCGCGGAAAGCTTCCACAAACGCCTGGGTAAGATCATGTGGGACAAATGCGGGATGGCCCGTAACGAGGCCGGCCTGAAAGAAGCCATCCAGGAGATCCGGGCCCTCAAAGCCGAATTCTGGAGCGACCTGCGGGTTCCGGGGGATATCAATGAATTCAATCCCGAACTGGACAAAGCCGGCCGGGTAGCTGACTTTATCGAACTGGGCGAACTCATGTGCCAGGATGCCCTCCAGCGCCGCGAAAGCTGTGGCGGCCATTTCCGGGAAGAAATGCAGACAGAAGATGGGGAAGCCAAAAGGGATGACGAGAACTTTTGCTTTGTCGCCGCCTGGGAATTCAAAGGAGAGAGCAACTGGGATCTGCACAAAGAGCCCCTGGAGTTCGAAGTCGCCCACCCCAGCCAACGTTCTTATAAATAATTTGATTACACCTAATTAACAATAGTTAAGCATGGAACACTCTACGATGAACCTCACCCTGAAAGTCTGGAGGCAAAAGAACAAGAAAGACAAAGGCAGCTTTTCAACCTATTCCGTCAGCGATATTTCTTCGGAAATGTCCTTTTTGGAAATGATCGACGTGCTCAACGAGCGACTGGTCAATGAAGGCCGGGAAGAGCCGATCGCTTTTGACCATGACTGCCGGGAAGGGATCTGCGGCATGTGTTCGATGTATATCAACGGCAGGCCCCATGGCCCCTGGGAAGGTACGACTACCTGTCAGCTCCATATGCGGGCTTTCAAGGACGGGGATACCATCGTGGTGGAACCCTGGAGAGCCAACGCCTTCCCGGTGATTAAAGACCTGGTGGTGGACCGGAGCGCCTTCGACCGGATCATCCAGGCCGGGGGGTTCATCTCCATCAATACGGGTAATGCCGTGGATGCCAACTCCCTCCCCATCGAAAAAGAGAAGGCCGATGATGCTTTTGCTTCCGCCGCCTGTATCGGCTGCGGTGCCTGCGTAGCCGCCTGTAAGAATAGCTCTGCCCTCTTATTCGTATCGGCCAAAGTCTCCCACCTGGCTCAGCTGCCCCAGGGAGGCCCTGAACGCAAGACCCGGGTCGTGGACATGCTCGCCCAGATGGACAAGGAAGGATTCGGCAGCTGCACCTCCACCGGCGCCTGCGAAGCCGTTTGCCCTAAAGAGATATCAATCACCAATATAGCCCGTTTGAACGGCGAATACGGCGTAGCCGGCCTCACCGCGAATAAATAGGCCCGTTCAGGCGGCCGACCGGCCCTGACCACATTAAATAATTGCCCCTTTTACCTAAAGAAAGGGGTATTTTTCTTCTATTGGCTTAATAGATCGTACCTTTGCGCCTTCAATAAAGTTACAGCATGCTCAGAGTGAACAATGTGACCCTTTCGTTTGGAAAAAGGGTATTATTCGATGAAGTCAACCTCACCTTCAACAAAGGGTATTGTTACGGGGTCATCGGCGCCAACGGGGCCGGCAAATCCACCTTTTTAAAGATCCTGGCCGGCGAGATCGAGCCTACCAAGGGATCCGTGGAAATCACCCCCGGCGAGCGTATGGCCGTCCTCAATCAGAATCACTTTGCTTTCGATGAGAACACCGTGCTGCACACCGTCCTGATGGGCCACCAGAAAATGTGGGAGATCATGCAGGAAAGGGATACGCTCTATGCCAAAGCTGATTTTACTGAAAAAGACGGCATTCGTGCCGGCGAACTGGAAGGGGAATTTGGCGAAATGGGTGGCTACACGGCCGAAAGCGATGCCGCCGCCCTCCTCAGTGACCTGGGCGTAAAGGAAGGCTTCCATGAGACCCTTATGAAAGATATGGCCGGCGCCCTGAAAGTACGGGTATTGCTGGCCCAGGCCCTGTTCGGTAACCCGGACATCCTCGTCCTGGATGAACCTACCAATGACCTCGACGTGGAAACCATCAACTGGCTGGAGAACTTCCTGGCCGATTATGAGAACATCTGCATCGTCGTATCCCATGACCGTCACTTCCTGGATTCGGTTTGTACCAACGTCGCCGACGTAGACCGCCAGAAAATAAAAATATACACCGGCAACTACAGCTTCTGGTATGAGTCCTCCCAGCTGGTAGCCCGCCAGATGTCGGACAAGAACAAGAAAACGGAAGACAAACGCGCCGCTCTGTTGGACTTCATTGCGCGGTTCTCCGCCAACGCCAGCAAATCCAAGCAGGCGACTTCCCGCAAAAAAGCCCTCGAAAAGCTTACTATAGAAGAGATCGAACCCTCCAATCGCCGCTACCCGGGTATTATCTTCAAACAACTCCGTGAAGTGGGCAACCAGATCCTCAATATCGAGAAACTGGAAAAGAGAGCCGAAGATGGACGCGTCCTGTTTGCCAACGTAAACTTCAGCGTCAACAAAGGTGATAAAATAGCTTTCGTCAGCAAGGACCACCTGGCCCTCACCAGCTTTTTCGATATCATCAACGGCGAGCTGGCCGCCGACAAAGGCAAGTACGAATGGGGTACCACCGTCACCAAGGCCTACCTGCCCAATGACAATACCCCCTTCTTCCAGCAGAAAGACATCAACCTCATGGACTGGCTGCGGCAATACGTGCCGCCCCATGTTACCGATGTGGACGAACCCTTCCTCCGTGGCTTCCTGGGTAAAATGCTGTTCAGCGGCGATGAAGTCCTTAAAAAGACCAATGTGCTCAGCGGAGGCGAAAAAGTCCGTTGCATGTTGAGCCGCATGATGCTGCAGGATCCCAACGTCGTCATCCTGGATGAGCCTACCAACCACCTGGACCTGGAATCTATCCAGTCCTTCAACGAAAGCATGAGTACCTTCAAAGGCATCGTCCTGTTGACTTCCCATGACCATACTTTTTTGCAAACGGTGGCCAACCGCGTGATCGAACTGACGCCATCGGGCATCATCGATCGCCTCACTACCTTCGACGAGTACCTGCAGGACCCCCGCGTCAGGCAGCTGCGCGAAGAAATGTATCCCAAGGATACCCTGGTGAGAGTGTAAGTTGCAGTTGCACCGCGCACTTTTTTTTCAAAAACAACGATTTTTCTCTTCCGGGTTCATTTTTTTTCTAATTTGCCTTTGCTATCAAAGAATAGGGAGGCTTTATGCGCAAGAATTTCGAACAATTTGTGACGGCGGTTGTCTTTCTTTTATTCCTTCCGCTATTCCCATTGCTGGCTGAGTTCATCAAGACCCATGATCTTAAAAAAGATGCACTTACGCTAAGCTTTACCTTTTATTGTTTTTGCCTGGCTGTGTCGACTAATTCTCTATTGACTTTTACGCTGTGCCTTGTCTTGGGCATGATTGAGTCTTTAAGATATAATGGCAGGAGCGCTCAATCTGCCTTGCCTGTTTATTCAACTGTAGAGTTCTATATTTTTTTGATGGTCTTTATAATACATGGCGGTGAACGGTTTATCCGCCATTATCGTAATGCCGAAAAATTTCTAACGTTTATTTAAAACCTTATAACTATGGATTATTATCTTCAATTATTGATGCTTATGCTGGGAACTATAGGGGTCATCCATACTTTTTACAGGCTCCGAAAAGAAATATTCGTTTCCAAATACAAACAAAAGCAGAACGCATCCCAAAAACAACCTGACACCCCCGCTCCGACCCAATCCGGCAAACACGCTTAGCGGGTATACCGCTTATTCCGTCCCAGCCGGTAACCCATACCCAACTGGGCATTCACTACATGATTGCCCACGTTAAACTGAAAAGAGCCGGTAAAGCGATCACGGGTGAAGGACAGACTTTGCTGGAAAAATGGCACACTTTGATAGGTGGTGTCATAGCCCTTATAACGCCCCTTCCCATCATTGATGATGTCCCCGGCCAGCATTAACTTATAACCGATCACACTATGACGGGTTCTAAAAACAAACTCCGTGCTGAAGCCCAGGACCCCGGTCAGGTTGTTATGGAAAATTACATCGGCCAGGGAATCCTGCAGGCCTTTCCGGAAACGCCAGTAATCCCCGAATTCCTTTTGCAGGGCAAATGATACCCCCACCACCCGCCACTCGCTGCCCCTGCCGAAAGGGAGTACAAAGTTTACTCCGCCGCCAGCGCCATAACCTCCGAAAAACCGGTCCCCGGCCCTTGCATTAATCGGCAGACTATCACTCAGTCTGCTTGGCCTGGCGTCATTGTAATAACTATAGTGACCTACATTATAAGACCCTAAAGAAACATTGCTCCCATAAAAGCCCTGGAAATGACCAAAATTATGACTCCGGTAAATCGACCCGGTAAAGGAAAATACATTGTCCCGGAGCTGGTAATTAGCCCCTCCCTCGGTAAACACCCCACTCACATAAGTCGCAGAAGGCACAGAATCTGATTTTAAAGGGAGGACGTGATAGGTCTCGCTGTTGCCATAAAAAGGACTTTGAAAATAAGAGTGATAGACACACCCGCTGAAGAGAAAAGGGACTGCCAGCAGGACCAGGTTAAAATAAGGGGTGGCTGTTTTTCTCATACTATTTCCTTGACAAGATCTCCCGCCGGAAGAGCAGGCTCCTTTCGTTAAGATTTTGCAAAATAGATCACCGCGGACAATATGCCCTCTCAAATGGCCAAACACGCGTAACTATTTGATTTTGTCCCATTTGATACAATAAATCCTAATTTTAAGCATTCTAAAAGAAATCATGGGTTGTTGATCTTAAGGCTGCTTATACTCATCCCGCTTTACTGTGGAATATCCTGCATTACGATGGCCCAACAGCCCCCGGTAAGACCGCTTACGCCCGATTCGCTGATACTGGACCCGCTGATTAAGAGTCAGCAGCTCCTTTACCTTTCCCTAAAGCAGAGCATGGACTCTTCCCGACCCGGTCCCGGCATCCGGAAACCCCAATCCCATTCCGACTCACTGAAAATAGCTTCCGGCACCTCCGATACCTTAAAACCTCGCCCCGACTCAGGTAAGGCGGTCCCGGGCGCCTCCGGCCCTCCCGGGAATACCCCCCATAAAGCAGCCCCCTTCATCCAGGGACATACCGCCAGCCCCCCCCTGTCCAACCTTCGCCGCAAATATATTCCCGTACGCAACGGACTGATCCACATCGATTCGACCAGCCTCGTGCCAGGCGCCTTCCTGCCTAAGGATATCCCCGACAGCGCCTACACCCTCGACTGGGTAAACGCCACCCTGACCTGGAAACATCCGCCCCCTCAATCCGACAGCGTACTGATCACCTACCGGGCCTTTCCCTATAAATTCAACGCAGTAGCCCGGCGGTTTAGCTACGACAGCATCGAAAGCTATTTCCTGGTGAAGCACGACGCGCTTACCAGCGGCTACGGTCATGAAGACGATAACTTCTTCAGCTTCGGAAATATCAACTACAATGGGAGCTTTGGCCGGTCCATCACCTTCGGAAGCAGCCAGGATGCCGTAGTGACCTCTAACCTCAACCTCCAGATCAGCGGCTACCTGGCTGACAGCATCGAGATCTCGGCCGCTATCACCGATAACAATATCCCTATCCAGCCCGATGGCACCACCGCCGACCTGAATGAATTCGACAAGATATTCCTCCAGTTCAAAAAGAAGAACTGGGCCCTCACCATGGGGGATATCGACCTGCGGCAAAAACAGAACTACTTCCTGAACTTCTACAAACGCTTGCAGGGAGCCTCTTTCGAGATGACCAACCCCATCTCGAAGAACCTGACCAACAAGACCCTCGTCAGCGCCGCCATCGCCAAAGGAAAATTCACCCGCAATATCTTCCAGGGCCTGGAAGGCAACCAGGGGCCCTATAAATTACAGGGCGCCAATAACGAACTCTACTTTATCGTCCTCGCAGGAACGGAAAAAGTTTATATAGACGGGCAACTGATGCAAAGAGGGGAGGACCAGGATTATGTCATCAACTACAATACGGCAGAAGTAACGTTTACGGCTAATCGTATGATCACCCAGGATGCGAGGATACAGGTCGAATTTGAATATGCCGACCGGAACTACCTCAATGTCAACCTATACCTGAACGATGAAGTCACTATCGATAATAAGCTGAAACTCCGGATGGCCCTCTTCAGCAACAGCGATTCAAGGAATTCCCCAATTAATCAATCCCTGACGTCGGACCAGACTAAATTTCTCAATAGGCTTGGAGACAGCATCAATCACGCTTTCTATCCCGTAGCCAACATAGACACTTTTAAAGCCGGGAAGATCCTCTACAAGAAGGTCGACACGACCTATAAGAACGCGGCCGGAGTCGTAGTACACGACTCAGCCTATATCTTTTCTACGGACCCTTCGACCACCTTGTACAACCTTTCCTTTGCCAATGTAGGGGTCGGTTATGGCAACTATATCCCGGACCTCAATGGCGTGAATGGAAATGTATTCCTTTGGGTGGCCCCGGTGAACGGGCAGATGCAGGGTTCCTATGAAGCAGCCCAGTTCCTGGTCACTCCAAAAACGCAGCGGGTCATGACCTTCGGAGCCGACTATGCCGTTAATAAGAACACTTCGCTAAGCGGCGAAGTCGCCAGCAGCCACTACGATGTTAATACCCTCTCTTCCATCGGAAAAGCTAACGATGACGGATATGCTGCAAAATTCCAGTTTAAGAACAGCGCAAGGGTAGGGGCTGCCACTCAGGGCTTTCACCTGAACTCCAGCCTGGGGTATGAATATGTTCAGGCTAAATTCCAGCCCCTGGAACGGTTACGTCCCGTAGAATTTACCAGGGATTGGGGACTGGGACTGACCGTAAACCCCGCCGACGAAAAGATATACACAGGCGGCCTGGAATTAGTCGACAAAAAAGGTAATTCCCTTAAATACGAGATCGCCCGCTACGAACGGGGAGACGGATTTACCGGTATGCGCAACATCATCACCCACAAACAGGATATCAAAGGCTGGCGCCTCAGCGACCAGCTGAGCCTTACCACCAGCGACAGCAACAATTTTAAAGGAACCTACCTGCGCCCCTCCATCGAACTCTCCAAAAAGATCGCCTTCTTAAAGAACTATCTGCTTGGTGCAGGCTGGTCCATGGAGCATAATGAGAACAGGGACCAACTGGCCGACACCGTCACCGCCACCAGCTTTGCTTTCCAGACCTTCCAGGCCTATCTGAAATCCCCGGAGAAGAACCCTAATCACTGGGGAACCAGCTTCGCCACCCGTACCAATAGCTATCCTTATAACAAAAACCTGGCGCAGGGCGACCGGAGCCAGACCGTCAATCTCTTTGCAGACTTCACAAAGAACGTCCACCACCAGTTCCATATCAACGCTACCTACCGCAACCTGCAGATTATCAATACCCAGATAACCAACCAGGCAGCCGATAACAGCATGCTGGGAAGGGCGGAATATCTCGTTAACGAATGGAAAGGACTTCTGAAAGGAAATGTGCTGTATGAAGTGGGATCGGGACAGGAACAGAAAAAGAACTATTCTTATTTGCAGGTCCCGGCCGGCACCGGGCAATATACCTGGATTGACGTCAACAAGGATGGCATTCAGCAATTGAGCGAATTTGTGTTGGCCCAATTTCAGGACCAGGCCACCTATATCCGGGTCTATACCCCCACCGATGTGTATATCAAGGCCAACTATAATACCTTTAATTACAGCTTTACCATCAACCCCAAGGCAAAGATCAACCCTGCTAAGAGCACCCTTTTTGAAAAGTTTGTCAGCCGGATGATGCTTCAGTCCTCCCTGCAGTTTACCCAAAAACAACAGGCGAAGGGTTTTATCCAGCTCAACCCTTTCAAATCCCCCCTGGATGATACCTCGCTGATCACCCGCACCATGATCCTGGTCAATACCTTTTCCTTTAATCGTTCCGACCCGCATTGGGGATTCGATCTCAGCAATACCCACAATGGGTCGAAGACCCTGATCACCTATGGATATGAAGCCCGGCAGCTTGCCGAATGGTCTCTTCGTACCCGGCTCAACCTGAATAAGGCCATCGCCCTGAACGCAACGTTCCGGCAGGGGAACAGCCAGTTACATAACTCCGGATCGAACTTCGACAGCAGCAATTACCAGCTGCAGCAATTTTCCACAGAACCCGCCCTCACCTATACCCGGGGTGCCAACTTCCGCATAGGCATGGGATACAAGCTCAGCTATAAAATGAATGACCCTTCGCTGGGAGGACAGAAATATACTTCCGGCGCCTTTAATGCGGACTTTAAATATAATATCCTGCAGAGCACTTCCATTCAGTCTAAATTCACCTACAACCAGATCACCTACCGGTCCAAAGATGGCAGTAATGCCAGTACCACCTCCTCCGTCTCCTATGTGATCCTGGAGGGCTTGTCGCCGGGAAAAAACTATCTGTGGAATATCGATCTTACCAAAAAATTAGGCAGCAGCCTGGAGCTCAGCCTGCAATACGAAGGGCGAAAAGCCGGAGATGCCAATATCGTCCATACCGGAAGGGCCTCCTTAAGGGCGCTATTATAACAGCCGAAGGCTGTTATAGCACCGTTAGGTGCAATCAATGGTGGGCTTAGGCCGCTTCAGCGGCCGTAGAATAAGAAATCCGGGAACGAATGTTCCCGGATTTCTTATGGTATTCCCAGAATATTAATAGTAGTCTCTATCCGAAGATGCCGCCTTTCTTCAAGGTGCTGGTGCCTTCTCCGATCTTGAAACCATTATGATAGATTTCGATCTTGTAGTTTCCTTTCTGGAATTCGCTATTCTGTTTCCAGGCGAACTGAATAGACTTGCTCTTACCACTTTCAAAATCTACCGGTACTTTTGCCGTATAAACTTTGTCTCCATCTTCACGGCTGGTGAAAGTTCCTGATCCAAGAGCAGGTACAGAGATCGGCTTGCCATCAGGACCGGTGATGCATACATATACATCGGTCTGTCCTGTCTGAGCGATACGGTTGGCCACGTCAAATCCGATTACCAGTTTGTTCACTTTTCTGGCAGTGGTCGTTTCCTTATCCTTACCGTCTTTCCTTTCATGCATCGGAGTGATGGAAATATTGGAAGCGTTCAGCGTAGAAGCTACATCCACTTTCTTTTCCAGATCCTGCTTGGCAGTAGCCGTCGTCTGCAGATCCGTAGTCAGTTTTTCCTTATCGGCCGTTAACGCCGTCTTGTCCGCATTCAACTGTTGATTTTCCTGTGTCAGCTGAGCTACCTGTTGTTCCAGGCCGCTGATCTTGTCATTCAGGTCCTTGATCAGATCTTCCGCTTTCTTCCTTTCGGCTTCCGTGATATGCTGTTTGCTTAAGATGCTGCGGATCTGACCTTTCAGTTTGGCTACCTGGCTATTGCCTTCCGCAAGCGCACCCTGTAATTTGTTATTCGTACCTGTTAAAGAATCCAGTCTTACCAGGGCATCGTCGAAATTCTTCTGTAACTGACCTTTTTCGTCGGTTACTTTGGAGATCTGTGCCTGCTGCTGCGTTTGCACCTGCTCCTGCTTGTTGTTATTCCACAGTAGGTAACCCCAGGTTCCCAGGAAACCGGCTGCTAACAGTCCGATCACCAGGTTCTTATAGTCTTTTCTGGGAGGTTGACTCTGAGGAGTTGCTGAGGGATAGTTGGTCGTCGTGCTCATAATTATTGGTTTTCTAAAGTTATAAAAGTTATAAAATTCAGTTTCTACAGGAGAACCTTTTAGTCCTGATGCTCCTAAGTCTAAAACCGTGCCAAAATCATTTTATTGTGTTCAGGCCTTGATTGTGATAGATTTATGTAATATTGCGGGACTAAAAAGAGCAGGATGTCCGTTGAAAAAATACTTGCAGACTGGAAAAAATTGAAATTTAAGCCCGTTTATTGGCTGGAAGGGGAGGAGGAGTATTATATCGATAAACTGATGCAATATGCCGAACATGACATCCTCTCGGAAGCGGATGCCGGCTTCAATCTCACCGTATTTTATGGCAAAGATGCCGACTGGACGGCGGTAATCAATGCCTGCCGGCGCTACCCCATGTTTGCCGAGAGACAGGTCGTTCTGCTCAAAGAGGCCCAGCAAATGCGGGATATCGACAAACTGGAAGCTTATATCGAGAAGCCCCTGACCTCTACTGTATTCGTCGTCTCCTATAAAGAAAAGAAAGTAGACGGCCGTAGCAAACTGGCCAAACTGCTGAAAGAAAAGGCCGAAGTCTTCACCACGAAGAAAATGTACGACAACCAGCTGCCGGACTGGACAGCAGAATTGGTCCGGTCCAAAGGATACACCCTCTCGCAGAAAGCTTTGCTGCTCCTGGTGGACCATATCGGCAACGACCTGAGCCGGATCGACAATGAAATAGATAAACTGTTGGTGAACCTGACGGGCCGGAACAATATCACGGAAGACGATATCGAGCGTTACGTGGGCGTCAGCAAAGAATACAATGTGTTCGAATTACAGGACGCCTTTGCCAAAAAAGACAAGGTCAAGGCCATCCGCATCATACAGTATTTCGAAAGCAACCCCAAAGCCGCCCCCATTCAACTCATCCTTCCTTCCCTGTACAACTTTTTCAGCAAAGCCTACATGACTTTCGGGCAGTCCTCCACCGACGAAAAATCCATCGCCGCCGCCATCGGGGTCAATTTCTATTTTGTAAAGGATTATATAGCAGCCGTCCGGAATTATAAATACGAAGGGATCGAGAATGGACTGCTCCTGCTGCACGCCTACAACCTGAAAAGCATCGGGGTGGGTAGCGCCGGCGTGGAAGACGCCTCCCTGCTGAAAGAACTGGTCGTAAAGATCATGGCTTAAAGAGTCGCCATCCTTTCAGTCCAGACGGCGCTCCCCGGGTTACTCTCAGTCGAGCGCTTCCATCGCATTTGCCTTATCCCTGGCCAGTTGCTCCTTCAACGCATCGAGCCCGGCAAACTTTTGTTCCCCCCGCAGGTGCTTCTTCAGGAATACACGCAGCGTCCGGCCATAGAGATCTTCATTCAAATCAAAAATATTCACCTCGATCGTTCTTTGCGTTCCATCCACCGTAGGACGCATCCCGATATTCATCATCCCCTTCCAACGGGGAACCTTACCCGCTGCCTGTCCATTCCCGGCTATATCCCCACTCTGCTCATTCCCGGTGACATCTTCCACCTCCACCGCATACACCCCATCACCCGGGATCAGCTTCTCCGGATCGGAGACCTGCAGATTGGCCGTAGGATAGCCGATTGTCCGGCCCCGCTTGTTACCCTCCACTACCCGGCCGGAAAAAAAGAAATCATATCCCAGCAGTTGATTGGCCGTTGCTATATCGGCCTTCCCGATCGCTTCCCGGATACGGGTCGAGCTGACGGATACCGCATTTAATAAATGCACGGGGATCTCCTGCAGCACAAATCCCTCCCGTTTGCTGAACTCTTCCAGCAGGTGATAATCCCCCAGCCGGCCCTTGCCAAACTGGTGGTCATAACCGATTATAATCGTATGCGGGTGGAATTTCTCCAGCAGGAATTCTTTTATATACTGCTCGGCCGTCAGTTGCGAAAAAGCCTCCGTAAAAGGAACGATCACCAGGTGATCCACTTTTTTCCAGGCCAGCAGGGCTATCTTTTCTTCGGGGGTATTGATCAGACGAATGGGGGTAGCAGCGCCTTTTACGATCTTGCGGGGGTGGGGATGAAAAGTAATGATCACCGTCTCCCCCAGGATCCGGGCCGCCTCCTGTTGTAACTGTTCCAGGATCTGCTGGTGACCGGTATGCACCCCGTCGAAAGTCCCGATCGTGATAACAGCGCGGCGAAAAACAGGCAATTGGTCTATATCTCGGTATATCTGCATGGTAAAAGAGGGCCCCGAAGGGGCCTTATTTGATTGATCGCTGCAAAAATAGGGTGTTTACACCATTGGATTAAATTGGATGCCGCAGGCATCCAATTTAATCCAATTAAGTTACCTTCGCGCCCTATGTCACTTTATGCTCAACGCGGAGTCTCCGCCCAGAAAGAAGAAGTTCACAAAGCAACGGAACGACTGGATAAAGGACTCTATCCAAACGCCTTCTGCAAGATCTATCCCGATTACCTGGGCGGCGACCCTTCCTGGGTCAACCTCATGCACGCAGACGGGGCCGGCACCAAAAGCATCCTGGCCTACCTCTACTGGAAAGACACCGGCGATCTCTCCGTCTGGAAAGGCATCGCTAAAGACGCCATCGCCATGAACCTGGACGACCTGCTCTGCGTAGGGATCTATGACAACCTCCTGTTTTCCTCGACCATCGATCGCAATAAGATCAATATTCCCGGTGACATCCTCGAGACCATCATCAACGGTTCCCAGGAATTCTTCGATGAATTAAAGTCATTCGGAGTGGGTATTCAATACCTCGGCGGCGAGACCGCCGATGTAGGAGATGTGGTACGGACCATCGCCGTTAATGGCACCATGACTGCCCGCTGGCCCAAAGACCGGCTGGTCACCAACGATAAGATACAGGCCGGTGACGTCATCGTAGGCTTTTCCAGCTCCGGGCAGGCGACCTATGAGACCGTATACAATAGCGGCATCGGCAGCAACGGTCTCACCAGCGCCCGGCATGACGTCTTGCACAAGACCTATGGCGCCCGCTTCCATGAATCGTATGACACCAGCCTCGACGAACATGTCGTTTATATCGGACCGCACCGCATGACCGACGCGGTGGAAATACCCGGTTTCCAACTCCGGACTACCTCTGTCGGTTCGAATCCGTCCGGAACCTCCACTCCGTTCACGACGGACATCGGCCAACTCCTGCTCAGCCCGACCCGCACCTATGCGCCCTTGCTGAAACAGCTGCTCACCGAACAGTTCGATCAGATCCATGGGCTTATCCATTGCAGCGGGGGTGGTCAGACCAAATGCATGAAATACCTGCCGGGTAATTTTAAAGTGATTAAGGATAACCTCTTCGAAGCCCCACTGATCTTTCAATTGATTCAACAGGCTTCGGGCTCTGATAACCGGGAGATGTACCAGGTCTTCAATATGGGCCACCGCCTGGAGATTTTCACCAGCGAAGCTGCCGCCGCGGACATGATCCGGGTAGGGCAGCAGTTCGGGATCGAAGCGAAGATCGTGGGCCGTGTCGAAGCCGCCGAACAAAAAAGCCTGGTGCTGAAGGTGGGAGACGAAGAAATTATCTACTGACCGGGATGTCTCCGAATGTCACGGGAATTCCTAACAGCCTTTTTTCTGAACGGGAGGTAGAATTAGTTGATCGATATCCATCAATCGGGTGTCCTTTTTAGTCGTCGTGCTTTTTTCCGACGACGGAGGCTCCGCCAGCGCTTGCTGATAAAGCGATAGGCCCTGTAATATGTTTTTGGCGACTTTCTCCTGGTTCTGTTCGGCGGTGATAAACGAAAGATCTCCCGGATTAGCCATGTTCCCGCATTCTATTAAAATGGCCGGCATTTTTGCCGCCTGCAATACATAGATATTTTCCTCCCTCTGCAATAACTGGTGCGTTGCGAAAATATTCTTCATGGCTTCGATCATCACCGATCCCAGCATCGAGCTCTTTTGAAAGAGGGGGTTAGCCGCAGAAGAAAGATAGACCTGCATTCCCCGGGCCGTATCCGGAGCATTATTGACATGGACAGAGACAAAGAGATCGGCTTTATGCTCATCGGCAAATTGGGTGCGGTAACGCAGCCCCTCTTCTTTCGTTGGTTTGTTGCCGGGCATGATATCCTCTTCACGGGTCATCAAAACATTGATATGATAGGCCCCGCTGAATTGTTTTATTTTTTTGGCGATGGCCAGTACGAGATCTTTTTCGTTGATCCCGCTCTTACTGATAGTCCCTGCGTCGAATCCCCCGTGACCCGCATCGATGACCACCGTCAACGCCTTTGACGGCAGCGGCGACCCGTTCAGCACATCCTTCCTGGACAGCCGGATGGCAAAAGCGCAGAACAAAAGGAATAACAGAGGCAGGATCAGCAGGCGGCTTACATAGCCGGGCCGGTTGGTTTTTGATTGTGTAAGCATGGTGATACGTCGTTTTAAATGAGTATTGAAAAAAGAGTTGGTAAGGGTGGGGTGGTGGCCGATGGTCTGCCAGACCAGTAATTCCGCATAAGCATATTGGTCACTGCCCGAGGTGGCATACCGGTCGGCCAGAAATTCATGGGTGGCTTTTATCTCCCGGCAGATAAGATGGAAAAAGGGATTACACCAAAAGACGATCCGCAGCACTTCCAGGTACAAAATATCTGCCGTATGCCTCTGCCGGACATGGTACCACTCGTGTCGTAATATCTGTTGGCTCCGCGTGCTGGTCAGATCCAGCTGGCGGTTCCAGAAGATCTTTCGGAAAAAGGAAAAAGGCGTTCCCGGCTCGTCGGTCAGGTAGAATCGGACTTTATCCCAGCGTTCCCGGTTTCCCCATCCTTCCAGGCAGGACAAGGACAACGGCAGCTCTCCCGTATCCTGCACCCGCGGATAGTTCCGCGACAACCTCCGGATATAACGGAGCGATCGTATCAGCCCCACCGCAAAGAACAGCATCACGCCCCCATAAATTACATAACCCGGGTTCGGCCCGGTGAGCAATACCCGCCAGCCGGCTGACGCAGGTTGCGACGTGACCGCCTCTCCCCAATGACCGGTCGTGATCTCATGCAATACCCATAAGGGGGAGGCTGGCCCGCCCCCGGTCGCGAGATCCCGCACCGGAAGTTCTATAAAGGGCAACACCAGGGAGACCCCCGTGATCCCCAAGAGATAACAGCGGTTATAGGGATGAAAAGCTGCGTTCCGCAGGCAAAACCAGTAATAACTGTACAGCAGACCCGAGATCAGGATCACTTTCATCAGATAAACGAGCATGGTACTCATGGCTGGGAATTTTTGGATGACCGTATCTGCTGCAGGAGATCCTCCAGTTCCTGCAGACTGAGCTTATTATCGCTGACGAACTGGGAGATCAGCTTGGCCGGGGACCCCTCGAAATACCCCTTTACCAATTGATGGGCGCTCTTTTTGCCATACTCCGTTTTGCTGATCCGGGCCTGATAACAATTGTTGCGGCCCTGTACTTCGTACTCCACATATCCCTTTTCCACCAGGATCTTCAAAAGGGTGGCAATGGTATTGGAATGCGGCTTGGGTTCGGGCGTCTGATCGATGATATCCTTCAGGAACCCTTTGCCCAGTTTCCAGAGTACCAGCATCACCTGCTCCTCTGCTTTTGTAAGCGGTTTGTTTACACTCATACAATACTTTTTTGTCCGTCACTATAACTATCTATTTAGTTATACAGTAAATATATAACTAGTTTTTTAGTTGTTCTACTTTTACGGGCTTTTTTTTTAAAAAAAAGTCAATATTTTTTTTCATTGCGAACTAATTCTATTCACAAATGTTAATAATTAGCTAAAGCCAATACCCATGCATCATCCGCAATGGGCACAGAAACACTGCAAGGGGGCATAACAGTTATCTCGCACCGGAAAAAGCTTAAAAATGGGGTTAAAATTTTTCAATTTTAATCACTAATGTTATGAATTTCCAACTTCCGTGACTACTTTTGCAGACGGTTCTGGACGGATTGACATTAAATTTCAAACATCTTCTTGTTTATAACATTTTTTTTGCATCTTTCCGTGAACTCTCACTGCCTTGGTTTTGTTTATTGATTATCAGTACCCGACAATTATTTTGTCACCTTTTTATTTTTAGATATGAGGCAACTCAAAATTGCTACACAGATTACGAACCGTGACTCCCAGGCGGTTGAGAAGTATTTGCAGGAAATCTCCAAGATTCCCATGATCACTCCTGAAGAGGAGACGGTCCTGGCTCAGCGGATAAAGATGGGCGACCAGAAGGCTTTGGACAAATTGGTTCAGGCTAACTTACGTTTTGTGGTCTCCGTGGCAAAGCAGTATCAGCACCAGGGGTTGTCGCTGAGTGATTTGATCAACGAGGGCAACCTCGGCTTAATTAAAGCGGCTCAACGCTTTGATGAAACGAAAGGTTTCAAGTTTATATCTTACGCCGTTTGGTGGATTCGCCAGTCCATCCTGCAGGCGTTGGCAGAGCAGGGCAGATTAGTCCGCCTGCCTCAAAACAAAATTGGCACCTACAACAAAGCTAATAAAGCCTACATGGCTTTCGAACAGGAACACGAAAGAGAGCCCAGTACGGAAGAATTAGCGGAATTACTGGAAATGAGCGAGACGGAAATCAACAACATTTTCCAAAGTAATACCCGTCACAGTTCACTCGACGCCCCGGTTCACGAGGCCGAAGACGTGGCGATGGGTGATTTACTGGAAGGTGGTGATGAAACAGATGATGACGTGATGAAGGATTCACTGCGTGCCGAAATCCGCCGGGTTCTGAAATCACTCAGCCCCCGCGAAGCGGAGATCGTCAACGCCTATTTCGGCCTGGATGGCGAAAATGGAGTTACCATTGAGCAGATCGGTCAGAAATATGATCTGACAAAGGAACGTATCCGCCAGATCAAGGAAAGGGCTATCAAGCGCTTGCAGAAAGCCCGCTACAGCAATGCCTTAAAAGCATATCTGGGTTAGGTTGACAGATCCTGGACCCGTTCGGGATCTTATACCTTACATTATATTCATTTGACTGTATTTCTATCCCAAAAAAGTCCCGGTATCTACATGCCGGGATTTTTTTTTCACACTTTTTCAACTGGTCATACAAACGACATTCTCTTTGCTCATTTAGCTTTATTTTTGTCCTCTTTAAATTTTTTATAGCATGGAGCCAATCGTTAGTGAGAAAGTACATTGTCTGATCATAGGTTCAGGTCCCGCAGGATATACGGCAGCCGTTTATGCTGCCCGCGCCAATATGAAACCCGTTCTTTATCAGGGTATTCAGCCGGGCGGTCAGTTGACCATCACTACCGAAGTAGAGAACTATCCCGGATACCCCGATGGCGTCCAGGGCCCCGAAATGATGGTGCATTTTGAAAAGCAGGCCACCCGCATGGGAGCCGATATCCGGTTTGGCCTGGCTACCAAGGTCGATTTCTCCACCCGTCCCCTTAAAGTCTGGATCGATGAGGAAAAACTGATGGAAGCCGATTCGGTCATCATTGCCACCGGCGCCTCTGCCAAATGGCTGGGACTGGAGAGCGAACAACGCCTGAATGGCTACGGCGTCAGCGCCTGCGCCGTATGTGACGGGTTCTTTTTCCGGGGTAAAGAAGTAGCCATTATCGGAGCCGGCGATACGGCTGCCGAAGAAGCCTTATACTTGTCTAAATTATGCTCCACCGTACACATGCTGATCCGTCGTGATAAAATGAGGGCTTCCCGTGTCATGCAGGAGCGGGTTCAGCAGACTCCCAATATCAAAATATATTGGAACAGCGAGGCAGATGAAGTATTGGGAGAGAGCAGGGTGGAAGGCCTCCGGATCCATAATACGAAGACAGGGGAAAAGGCGACCGTACCCCTCAGTGGCTTTTTCGTGGCGATCGGCCATCAGCCCAATTCGGCCATCTTCCAGGACTTTCTCGACCTGGACGAAGCAGGATATATCAAGACCGTTCCCGGCACGTCTAAGACCAATATCGAAGGCGTATTCGCAGCCGGTGACGTACAGGATAAAATATACCGGCAGGCCGTGACAGCAGCTGGCAGCGGTTGTATGGCCGCGCTGGATGCAGAAAGATACCTGTCCGCCCAGGGCCTGGCCTAGAACAGCGTCCGTCATTCATCTAAAACCCATTGTTACCATGGTCACCGTTCAATTGCATAATCTGATCTTTTCGGGGAATCACGGCGTTTTCAAAGAGGAATTGGCGACAGGTAATACCTTCGAAGTACACCTGGACGTACTCTATGATGAAAAGGACCGTCCCTTTGAAAGCCTGGAAACCATCGTCAATTACGTGACTTTATTTTCCATCATCAAGCAGCGGATGCACCAGCCTTCCCCTCTACTGGAGAAGATAGCCGACGAGATCATCCGCAAGATCAAGGAACAATATCCCTTTCTGCGGGAGATCACCCTCTCCATTTATAAGCTGCAGGCCCCCATCGGCAACTTCCAGGGCAAGGCCGGCATGACCCTCAACAAGAAATTTGAAGACTGACCAGCGACCCTATATCACCTTCCCCCTCCATCGCCCGCTCCGGATATACAGGAAAGAGAAAATGAACGTGGAGCACCAATACACCCATTCGGACATCCATCCATAAATAATGGATAGATTCCATCGTTCCAGGATGAAATAGACATAGCAGCAATAGAAGACCATCGTGATCAGCTCGATAGCCAGGTTGATCCGGGTATTGCCCGTCCCGGTGACGGCATTTAGCCAGATCGTGGCGAAGGACATCATCACCAGGGCCGAAGAGATGATGCGTATCACGGGAATAGCAGCCTCGATAAATGCTTCATCCTGCCCGTATACGGAGAGAAAGGCCCGGGGAAAAAGATTCAGCAGGATGGCGACGACCGTAGCAAACCCTACGCTCAGTTTCAGGATCTTATAGATCAGCCCGGTCACCCGGTCTTCCATGCCCTGGCCGATAATATTGCTCACCATGGCGCTGGTCGTAGAGGCGAACGCCCAGGTGAAGACCCCGAACAGGCCAAAGATATTGCGCATGGTATTGCTGATCGCCAGGGCCTGCCGCCCATGATGCTCCACCAGGATATAAAAGAATATCCAGCTAAGGATGGCGAGAGAATACTGAATGATCAGCGGGGAAGATTGCACCAGGATAAGCCGGATACGCTGAGCATCGAATCCCCAATGTTGGTACAACTGCAATTCCTTACTGACTCCCTTGGCATGGATCACCAGGAAGACGACCCCCATACCCGCCGCTTCGGCGATGATCGAGGCGATGGCCGCCCCATTGAACCCCAGGGCGGGCAGACCAAAATGACCAAAGATCAGTCCATAATCCAGAAAGATGTTCACCACCGTTTCTGCCAGGGTGCCATAGACGAGGAATTTACTCTGGTTGGTCCCTACCAGCAGCGCATTGCGCATCTGGTAGATATAGAGGAAGGGAAGCCCCCAGATGCGGATGCGAAGGAACTGCATGACCTGCTCCCGGAGCGCTTGCGATTGCAGGGACAAGGATAGCAGGGCAGGGGCGACAAAATAGGTCAGCAGGATCCCGGTAACAGCCAGCCCCAGCGCAATGACTATGCCTTGAGAAAAGAGCCGGCCGATCTCCCCGATCCTTCCTTCTCCCGCCCTCCGGGCGATCAATGCCTGGAGCCCGCTATTAAGCCCCTGGCCCACAACGGCAAACAGCAGGTAATAGACACCCGTGATGCCGGCCGTGGACAACGCCCCGGCATTATTATCCAGGTGACCTAAAAAGATATTATTCGTGATGAAATTGATCTGGGGAACCAATATAGCCAGGCTGATCGGCAGCGCCATGAGCAATATGCCCCGGTTGCTGATCGCTACTTTATAGGTCTTCGTAATTGCAGGAGTGGTCATTTTGAAAAAGAGGGCAAGATAGGACAGTTAACCCGGATTGCCGTAACTATCCGGCCCGCTCCCCGACTTTCACAGTTTTGTAGTATTATTGCAAATCTGATAATTATGCTCAAACCTGCCTTTCAAATAGAAGTAACGGATATAAAAGACACAGATCTCCTGCAGTCCCGCCTGCTTGTGGAAGTCACCCCCAATTCATTTAGCTATGTGCTGCTGAACCAGCGCAACATGAGCCCCCTGGTGGTTAAGCATTTTCAGTTGGACCATTCCAAAGACAGGCCCCTGACCGAGGTTCTGCGCGAGATCCTGGAAGAAGACGAGTTTTTGAAACGCCCCGTGAAAGAAACCCTCCTCGTTTACAATTTTCCGGAGAGCAGCCTGGTGCCCGAGCCCTTATTCAGCATGGACACCAACAAGGAAATGATCGACACCATCCATGGCAATCTTCACAAAGGACTCATCCTGACCGAAAAAATACCCTGGTGGGAACTCTTTAACGTATACCGCATTTCCCAGGACCTGCATCACCTGCTGCAAAATCAGTTTACGGCAGGAAAATACTGGCACTACTATAGCCTGCTCCTGAAAAGCTATAAGATGTTCGATTCCGTCGAAGACCGGGACAGTCTGAAAGTGATCTTCTATTCCGATAAAATGGTGGCGCTGGTCATCAAAAAAGGAGTGGTACACCTGATGCAGACCTTTAATTACCAGGATACCAAAGACGTGGCCTACCACTTGCTGAACTGTTGTCACCAATTGGGCATCAGCCAGGAAGAAGTCAGATTGCTGGTAGGCGGCCTTATCGACCGGCAATCAGCCCTGAGTATTGAATTGCATAAGTATTTTCTGCAGATCACCTTTGAGGAGATCGACGAGAGTATCAAGGTCACCGATGAACTAAAAGAATTACCCCTTCATTATTTTTCATCTATTTTGAAAATGGCAGTATGCGCATAATCGGAGGTGAATTAGGTGGAAGAAGAGTGAATCCTCCTTCCAAAATGCCCTATACACGGCCTACGACCGATATAGCAAAGGAAGGACTGTTCAATATCCTGGAGAACAACCTGGATCTCCCGGAACTAAAGACCCTGGACCTTTTCGGAGGAACGGGCAGTATCAGCTACGAACTGGCGTCCCGGGGCGTCAGGGACCTCACCGTGATAGAGAAGGATCCGGCGATGTTCGCCTTCATCCAGAAGAGCGCCAAAGAACTGGGGCTGGAAAATTATAAAGTGATCCGCATGGATGTATTCCGTTTCATGGAACAATGCACGGAAAAATTCGACTTCATTTTTGCCGGTCCCCCTTATGCCCTGACGAATATCGACGAGATCCCCAAGCGCATTGTCGAACGGCAATTACTGAAAGAGAACGGGTGGTTCGTCCTGGAACATACTCCCCGCAATGACTACGAAGGCGCCCCCTTATTCGTCACCCAACGTAATTACGGCACGACGGTATTCTCTATCTTTGTAAATAAGGCCTGATTTCCAAAATTATGAAACCCATTTTCATCACCGGAATAGGAACGGATGTCGGCAAGACGGTTGTTGCCGCCATTGTAACGGAAGCCCTGCAGGCTGCCTATTGGAAGCCTGTACAGGCGGGATTCAAAGAGGGGACGGATAGTGAATGGGTAGCCGAAAGGATCACTCACCCGCATGGCAGAATACTCGCCGAGACCTATCGCCTCTCCCTGCCCGCTTCCCCCCATATTGCCGCAAGACAGGAAGGCGTGCAGGTCAGCCTGGACGAAATCTCCAGGCATTACCAGGAGATAAGCCGCGAGCTGCAAACCACCAACTTCGGACAGACCCCCTCCCCGGATTTCCTCGTGATCGAAGGAGCAGGTGGCTTACTGGTACCCCTCAATGAACAGGAATTCGTACTGGACCTGATAAAGAAACTGGATGCAACCGTCATCCTGGTAAGCCGCAACTATCTGGGTAGCATCAACCATTCCCTGCTGACAGCTTCCGTATGCAAGGCCCATGGACTCAAGGTCGTCGGCTGGATCTTCAATGACCAGTACCTGCATTACGAAGAAGAGATCGTGAAGTGGAGCGGTTTGCCCTCCCTCGCCTCCATCCCGCATTACGAAAACCCCGACACGGAATTTATCCGGCGGCAGGCGGCAGGCATCCGGTCCTCCCTGTCGGCAGCGCTGAACGGTCGGGCCCTGATGCCCTAACCATGCATAGCTCGCCCGGCTGGCCAATTCCCAAATTTAACTTACCTTTACTGTTGGTATAAATACCAGCATCCGGCCAGATAGCCCGATACCGAACAATCTTTATGAATGAATTTTAACTTTCCGCTGCTCAAGCCTATTCGCATCCTGCTGTTTCCCTTATCCCTCCTCTATGCCCTGATCATCCGGATACGCAACTGGTGCTATGACAGGAATATATTTTCCTCCACCTCCTTCAATTTGCCCATCATCTGTGTAGGCAACCTCGCCGTAGGCGGTACCGGTAAGTCCCCCATGGTGGAATTGCTGATACGTACCCTGAAGGACCAGTTTGAAGTAGCCGTCCTGAGCAGGGGTTATAAACGCAAGACCCAGGGATATGCACTGGCGGATGCTTCCTCCACAGCCCTGGACATCGGGGATGAGCCCATGCAGTTCCATAGCAAATTCCCCGAGCTTACCATCGCGGTAGGAGAGGAGCGGATGGTAGCCATTCCGCAACTGCTCCACGACCGGCCGGATACCCAGGCCATCATCCTGGACGACGCCTTCCAGCACCGGGCCGTGAAAGCCGGCCTCAACATCCTGCTGACGGACTATTCCAACCTGTTCACGCGGGACTGGTGGCTGCCCAGCGGAGATCTGCGCGATGCTCCCGGTGGGTACAAGAGGGCCGATGTGATCATCGTCACCAAATGCCCGGAAAACCTGGCCGAGAGCGAACGCCGTTCCATCATACAGGAGATCGATCCCCTCAAACACCAGCAGGTATTCTTTTCGTCCATCCAATATGGACAGCCTTACCTGATCACCGGGGGAAATCCCTCCGGTCCCGGCGGCCCCACCAGCCGACCCACACCCGTTGTCCCAGGCGTGGAGATCAACGACCAGATGGAAGTCTTGCTGGTCACCGGCATCGCGAACCCCGCCCCTTTAAAAGAATGGCTGGACCGGAAGTCGGGAGCCTATTATGAACTGGCTTACAGCGATCATCATATCTTCTCCATTGATGACCTGCATAATATCACCCGCCGGTTCAGCAGCATCCCCGCCGCAAACAAGATCATCCTTACTACCGAAAAAGACGCAGTGCGCCTGGTCAAATTCCGGCAGGAACTCGAAGGTTGGCCTTTCTACGTCCTGCCCATCGAACCCAGGTTTTTATTTGACGAGCAGCCCCGTTTTACTGATTTAATCGTTAAATTCATCACCAATTTCTCCGTCCCCCCCGCAACGAATCTGCCGGGACAGGCATAAAAGAGAAAATACCCATACAAAAACCCTGATATCCTATAACATTTTAAAAAGAAGATTATGAGTGAGAGCAAAAACAGAAATAACAGAAACAAGAAAAAGAAACGACCCGCCGATCTCAGCGGGGCTGATTTATACAAAGGCCGTCTGGACGTCACCCGCTCAGGAATGGGCTTTGTCATCGTAGAAGGCAGGGAACAGGATATCCTGATCCGGCCCTCCGATTTTAATACCGCCCTGCATGGCGACACCGTGCGGGTCCGTGTTCGTAATACCTCCGGCAAGAGCGGCCGCAGCACGGGAGAAGTGGTGGAAGTAGTAGACAGAAAACAAATGGAATTCCTGGGACATGTGGAACTGAGCCAGTCCTTTGCCTTCTTTATCGCAGATAGCGATAAACCCATGCCGGACATTTATATTCCTTTGGCCCGGCTCAACGGCGCCGTAAATAACGACAAGGTAATTGTCCGTGTCCTGGAATGGGAAAAAAATAAGAAACCTCAGGGAGAGGTCATACAAGTCCTCGACAAAGGCGACGAGAACGACCGCGCCATGAAAGAGATCCTCCTGGAGAACGGCTTCCCCCTCTTCTTCCCGGAAGGCGTAACAGAAGAGTCCGAAAGACTGCCCGACCTGATCGCTGCCTCCGAAATAGAGAAGCGCAAAGATATCCGCAGCATCCTCACCTTCACCATCGACCCGGTGGACGCAAAAGACTTCGATGACGCCATCTCCATCCGCACTCTCAAGAATGGCAACCTGGAGATCGGCGTGCATATCGCCGATGTAAGCCATTACGTGGAGCCCGAGACAGCCCTGGATAAAGAAGCCTATACCCGGGCCACTTCCGTATACCTCCCGGACCGTGTCAACCCCATGCTGCCGGAAAGGATCTCCAACGAGCTCTGTTCCCTGCGCCCCCATGAGGACAAACTCACGTTCTCCACCATTTTCCAGATGAACGCCAAAGGAGAAGTGAAAAACCATTGGATCGGCAAGACCGTCATCCATTCCGACCACCGCTTCACCTACGAAGAGGTCCAGGAGATCATCGAACAAAAAACCGGACTGCACCAGGAAGAAATAGAAACGCTGAACGACATCGCCCAGCGCTTCCGCAAACAGCGATTCAAAAAAGGAGCTATCAACTTCTCCTCTACGGAAGTCCGGTTCAAACTGGATGAAAAAGGTAAACCCATTGGCATCATGGTCAAGGAAAGCAAGGAAGCTCATCAACTGGTGGAAGAATTCATGCTGCTGGCCAATCGCACCGTAGCGGAGAGCGTAGCGAAGATCAAACTGAACAAAAAGCCCGTCCCCTTTCCCTACCGCGTCCATGATACCCCCGACAAGGAAAAACTACTCCCTTTCATGGAGTTCGCTAAAAAATATGGTCACACCTTTGATACCAAAACGCCCCAGGCCATCGCAGAATCCTTCAACCAGATGCTGAAGGACGTAAAGGGAAGACCCGAACAGCATGTACTGGAACAACTGGGCATCCGCACCATGGCCAAAGCCATCTATACCACGGAAAATATCGGCCACTATGGACTGGGATTCGAGTTCTACTGTCATTTCACTTCTCCTATCCGGAGATATCCTGATGTGTTGGTTCACAGGATCTTACAGGAATGTCTGGAAGAAAAGATCGAGATAGACAAGAAGCTGGAAGCCAAATGCCGGCACTCCAGCGAAAGAGAACGGGCCGCCATGGAAAGTGAGCGGGCCGCGAATAAATACAAGCAGGTGGAGTACATGCAGGAATTCCTGGGAGAAGAATTCGAAGGCGTGATCAGTGGAGTAGCCTCTTTTGGGTTTTGGGTGGAGACCGTAGCCCACAAATGCGAAGGGCTGGTCAGCATCAACAGCTTAATGGAGTACGACGACTTCCGGCATAATGAAGCTGATTATAGCCTGGTAGGCAGACGCAGCGGCCGGCAGTTCCGGATGGGCGATAAGGTGACGATCAAAGTGGTGGCGGCCAACCTCACCAAACGTCAGCTGGATTACGAATGGGTGATCGCCATCGGGGCAGGGCGGAAGGAAGACATAGGGGAGAATGGAGTGCTGGCAGCAGCTCAGGACACTCCTTCGACCGTCACCCCGCATTTTAAAAAAGAAGGCCACAAAGACGGCAAAGGCAAAGAAGGCAGAGCGGACGGTAAAGGCAAAGAAAGCCGCCACGGAGACCGGGAAAAAGAGAAAAAACATAAGAAGAAAAAGAAATAGCGGCCGTTCAACATTCAAATAGCTACCTCGTTTACTATGTATAGTTTCGAAGACTTATCCGCCACATTTGTCCAACGTTTCAATACGCCGCATTTCCCTTCCCAGCCGGCCAGCTTATATGAACCGGCCGATTACTTCCTGGGCATCGGCGGTAAAAGGATCCGGCCCGTACTATGCCTGATGGGCAATGAACTCTTTGGCGACATCGACCCGGACGCCTGGTTGCTGGCGAGTGCCGTCGAGGTCTTTCATAATTTCACCCTGATCCATGATGATATCATGGATAAAGCCCCCCTCCGGCGGGGCATGCCCACCGTGCATGAGAAATATGGCTCCTCCACGGCCTTGCTCACCGGGGACGTAATGATGGTGACCGCCTATGATTATATCGCCAGAATGCAGGCCCCACATATCCGGCAGATATTGCAGATCTTCAACCAGGCAGCCCGGCAGGTCTGCGAGGGACAGCAACTCGATATGGACTTCGAAACGACCGAAAAGGTCGGACTGGATGAATACCTTTCCATGATTGAATTAAAGACTTCCGTATTGCTGGCCGCCAGCCTGCAGATGGGAGCCGTACTGGGCGGAGCCGGTCTGGGCAATCAGCAACATCTTTATAATTTCGGCAAGACCCTGGGACTGGCTTTCCAGGTACAGGACGATTACCTGGATTGCTTCGGCGACCCGGCCAAGTTTGGCAAACAGGTGGGAGGAGATATCGTAGCCGGAAAGAAGACCTTCCTTTTGATCCGGACCCTGGAAGTGGCCACAGCGGCACAACAGCGCCAGATCGGCGAATTGCAGCATGCCGACGCCGCTACCAAAGTAGCCGGTATGCTGCAGCTGTTCAAAGCCTGCGGCGTGGATGCCTGGGCCCGGGAATTAAAAGAAAAATACATGCAGGCCTCCTACCGGCACCTGGAAGACATTGCGGTGCTGGCCCGTCGCAAAGAACCCCTGCAGCAGTTAGCCGCCTTTTTGGTGCAGCGGGAGTATTGAGAAAAGCAGCTTGCAGGAACTTGTATTGATTCTTCCTTTGTGTTATATTTACGATATGCGATTTTCTTATATCCCGCTTATCATAATGACGATCATTTTGCCATCATGTCTGAGTACGGCCAGGTTATCCGACCTCCCCAAAACAGCCGGTGAAATTAATTTTGATGCCTATGCAAAAGGGCTGACCGAAAAATCGGGGGCGGTGTGGACCTTTAAAACATCGAGCGAGTATTATCTTGAAACATCCATTCCGGTGCCGCAGGATACCTTAATTAAAATGATTCAACGGGCGTTTATATTGAGGAAATATATAATAAATTCGGCTAACCCGGATGGGGCCTGTATCACAGGAAGTCATGGGATGACAGTTAACGAATGGGCTTACGTGACCGGCGTTTATTACAAATTATCTCCCGGGAAGATACAGATGTATATCCGAACCAAAATAACCCAGGATATTACAGGTGGCGCAAAAAATAATCTTTCAGAGAAACTGGGGATGATCATTGCATCACTCATCAGGCAATCGTCTTCGCAAAACATATGACTTCCGGGAAGACCTTTTTTTGCCGGAGACTCAAGGCAGCTGCTTTACTAGTACTGAAAAAAAATCTCTGTGGCGCCATAGCCATACCGGGGATCATAACGGTTGACGAAGGACTTGACCCCTGGCTTGAGCCGGAGGATCTCATGGATCTCATCGCGCAGCTTACCGGTGCCCACCCCATGGATCACCACCATGGACGGCAGGTGATGGGCCCTGGCCAGATCAAAATATTTTTCGAAAGTCTGTAGCTGCAGCGTAAGGATCTCGAAATTATCCAGGGCGCTCCATTTCTCCACTAGCTTTTCAATATGCAGATCGACTTCTGACCGTGCTGGCTCCAGGTGTTGCCGGGCCTTGGACGCTTCATAGATCCTAAATCCTGAACCCGCTAAACCCGCTAAAAAAGGAGTCTCGGCGACCTCTTCGAAAGGCTTCTGAGGATAGGTATCGAACAGCTTGAAGGAAAAAGTAGCCTCCCCTTTCTTTTTTATCTCCTCGATCTTACTGAAGACCTGCTTGGCTTTCAGCTTCAGGGAAGTTTCATAATGATCTGCCTTTCCTTTATCAGGAGTGAGTAGAGAGAACTCACATTCAAAGACCGGATTGTCATTAAGCTTTTCAAACGCAATGTCGTGGAGATAGAAATCCTGGAAAGGGAATACCTGGTTGTCCAGGTCGAACTCGCTGCTTCCGTGATAATTGAGATGATAAGAGAACCGATACCCTGCTTGCGTATTGTTGACCAGGTGGATCTTGAGACTGTCTACGACATCGTCCCCGAATTCATCGTTCTCGAAGACGGGAAGGAAGGTCAGCCAGACCCCGTCGGTCAGCCGGGCGATCCTTTCTTTCTTCTGACCGGGCGCCAGTTTCTCCGGCGGCAGCTGGTCCACGTATTTTTTAGGCTTTTTGGCTTCCGGAAATAATTTCTTTTCGGTAAACCGCTTGAAATAAGGGAAATCCAATTGATCGGTGTAAGCAGGGAACTTTACGCCCCGCACATCCACCAGGACCATCTTATCATTGATGATCTCGATGACCTCTCCCTCGTCGTTGGAATGCTGGATGACTACTTTGTCTCCTACCTGGAACTTCATCCTGCGAAGTTACGGCATTTCATATTCAGGTGGAAGTCCGGGCTTTCTTCCTGCTTCGAAAGACCTTCCCGTTCACTGGTCCCGGCCTTTAAGGCTGACTACCGGTTTCCTGCGGCTTCAGGTGGCTTTTCCGGTACCCGTATAAGAAATAGATCGTCAACCCCAGCGTCATCCATCCAAAAAAGACCATCCAGCTTCTGGGAGGTATTTCGATCATGAGGTATAAACAAAATAGTACCCCAAGGACAGGAATCACCGAATAGTTACGGAGAAAACTGAGGACGGCGATAATAATAGCTACGCACACGAATATGATCAATAAAACTTCCTGGTAGCCTTCCGCCCCTATATTCCGGAACGAGTCCGACAATTTTTGCCTGAATAAGAAGATAAACAGGGCAACCAGGATGGCTATAATGAATTTACCATTGATATAGGGGATCTGAAATTTACCCGCTTGCTTTTTCAGGGTGGGCAGGTATAATACTCCTCCGCATACCAATACGAATGCAAATAAGGTCCCGATGCTGGTAAGATCGGTCATCAGCTTATCATCGACGATTAGAACGGGGATCCCCACAAGGAAACCGGTAACGATCGTTGCAAAACCGGGAGTTCTGAAACGGGGGCTCAATTTGCTGAAACGTTTGGGTAATAAACCATCCCGGCTCATGCTCATCCATATGCGGGGTTGCCCTATCTGGAAGACGAGCAGAACACTGGTCGAGGCGATCACCGCACTGACGGAAATAATAAACCCGATCTTATGCATATTGATCTTATCGAACACATAGGCCAGGGGATCCGTAACGCCGTTAAACTCCTTATAATTCACCAACCCGGTGATTACCAGTGCTGTGACTATATAGATCACGGTACAGATGATCAGCGAGTAGATCATGCCTTTGGGCAGGTCTTTTTGCGGATTGCTGCATTCTTCAGCCGTTGTGGAGATAGCGTCAAAGCCTATATAAGCGAAAAAGACAGAGGACACGCTTTGCATCACGCCCCCCATTCCTTCCGGCAGAAAAGGAGACCAGTTGGAAGTGGTGCCTGTTGAAAAAATAACCCAGAAGCCCACCAGTGCAATTAAAACAAGGACTACCAATTTCAAACCCACCATGAAATTGGCGCTTTTACGGCTTTCATTGATCCCCACATAGGCCAGAATGGTGATCAGGATGACGATGATAAAGGCCGGCAGGTTAATGATGAATTTAAGCCCTGCAATGGATGGGGCATTGGTATAGACCAGGCTGGTGACCGGCTGTCCTGCATGGATCGCTGCGGTGTAGTTCATTTTTGCGGTCTGGTAACCGATGGTAAGCCAGTCCGGCAGGTTGACACCGACAGTCTTGAGGATATTATTGAAGTAGGCGCTCCAGGAAATAGCTACCACCACATTCCCGATAGCATATTCCAGGATCAGCGCCCAACCGATGATCCATGCGATCAATTCCCCAAAAGTGACATAGGAATAGGTGTAAGCGCTGCCCGACACCGGCACCCGGGAAGCGAACTCTGCATAACATAAGGCCGTAAAACCGCAGGTGACAGCCGTGATCATAAACAAGAAGATGACACCGGGACCTCCGTGATAAGCAGCCGTGCCAATGGTGGAAAAAATACCTGCTCCGATTACCGCAGCCACTCCCATAAAAGTAAGATCCCGGACCCCCAACACTTTTTTCATGGCATTTGCGCCATGACTGTCACCCAATCCACACTCAGCATCTTTGATTATCTTATCTAAGGACTTTGTACGAAAGAACGAGTTAGACATCCACAGTTAGTTTATAATATGTAGTATAGACGGTAAATTAGGGAAAATTGCTTAGAATTAGACTGGCGCCCGCCAAATTTGCCGGGTAAGCCATTCGGGGAACGGGACGGCTATTTCGGCTCCCACTTTTGCCCGAACCCGTTGACTCGGTTTTGTCGCGGACCTTACGGAGAACCCTATCCAAAGAGCTATCAATATAGGGTGTGAATAACTTGTCCATTAATCTTCTCTTTTAAATTCTAAATTCGTTGCGGCTTTTTTAGGCCGCAAATAATTTCCTCTGTGTTTTGTCCTGTATACCTTCCAAAAAATAAGTAACGCTATTTCCAACCTTTCATTTATTAAAAAATGCAAAGGTATGATCTCTCTGTTCAAATACCTTCGCTCTATCCATCCTTTGTCCCCGGGGCTTCGGGACCATTTGGAAGATATTGTGAAGGAAAAAAAATTGGCACGAAAGGACTATTTACTAAAGGCAGGGCAAATTTCCGGCAACATATACTTTATCCAGAAAGGCCTGTTGCGTAGTTATTATTTCAAGGAAGGAAAGGAGATATCCTCGTACTTTATGAAAGAGGGAGATATATGTATAGCGGTGGAAAGTTTTTTCACGCAACAATACGGACAGGATAATATACAGGCCATTGAGGATTCCGTAGTCCATTATATAAGTTATGAAGAGCTGCAACGTATTTACAGGGATTTCGGCGAGTTCAACTACATCGGCCGGGTATTGGTCGAAAGGTGTTATCTATTGACCGTACAACGAATAACGGCTATGTGGATGCAAAAAGCACATGACCGGTATCATTGGTTCGCCCAAAATTTTCCCGAATTGCTGGAAAGAGTATCTGCAAAATATCTTGCCTCCTACCTGGGAATTACCGAAGTGATGTTAAGCAAGATTAAGAGCGGAAGATAATTTCCTAATCCTATTTCTTATTCTGATTTAACAAAGGAAGCTATTTTTTAAAACTAGCAATAATACAAGGGATAATTTAAGAAACAACATTAAATGGAAAAGCCCGGATCGGATGTAATTTTGTTTCGTGCTGTTGAAGTCTTTGCGGCGATCAAATGGTTAAAGATGAAAAAAAGCCGGTATCAGCGATACCGGCTTTGAGGATGATTAATGGTAGTGACCATGATAGTGCGCCCTTATCATCTCAGATATTAACAGAACAAGAAGCCGCATGAGCAATTTGTTTTTTGTCAGTTCTCGTAAGAAGGTCCATAGTCTTTTCCAACCATTAGCATTTCTGCTAGTCTTCTTTAAAGACATAGAATTGTGTTTTTTTGTTATTATAATACGCAAGTCCTTTTGCTCTTTGACCGACAAAGGGCTTGCTTTTTTGAAAATGAATCAAAAAACAGATGGTTGGAAATGCAAGGACACTATTGAAGGCCGCGCACCTTTAAAATAGTTCCGGTAAAGTCATTTGGTTGGAATAGTAAAGACAATTGAATACCTAAGAAAAAACAACAAGGATAATAAAACACAGATAAAAGAAAAATAGCAAGGACACAATTCTGAGAAGGACAAGGAGCTTGTAAGGTTCAAATAGCTTTATAAAGCTTTTACACTAACGTACGCCCACAAATATAGTGTTTTTGGGGACATAGCCAACTTCGCCCCCAAAATTCTCCGTACCTTTACCCGCTACCAACCGGGTCATCGCTCTTTAGCTAACGCTGAGGGGAGGAAAGTCCGGACAGCAAAGGGCAATGTACCGGTTAAGAGCCGGGTGGCGCCTGGCACTTATGGTCGTCAAAAGCGTCCGTGAATGCCTCAGGCGCCAATAGATAGTGCCACAGAAAATAACTGCCGCTGACCTGCCGCCGAAAGGCCACAGGGTAGGGGTGAGGGTGAAAATGGGGGGTAAGAGCCCACGGCCCCGGTGAGTAATTGCCGGAGCGGGTAAACCTTGCATGCTGAAATGCCACGTATACCGGCGCTTGAGGACGGCCCGTCCGATGCCGGAGGGTAGGCAGCTAGATCCCTGCAGTAATGCAGGGGCCAGATAAATGATGACCACCCGCTTCACCGCGGGACACAGGATCCGGCTTACAGGTTGGTAGTTTTTTTTCTTTGTCCGTATCCGTACACTTTTCCCTTCATAACCGTACATTCCCGCCCCCGATCTTAAATAGTATCCCTTCATTTCCAATCGGTTATAAAACTGGCATTTTTTTTCCTACGGAAGGGTACAACCTATTCATCCCATGCTGAATAACTACTTCCGGATTGCCCGCCGACAACTCGCCCGCAGCCGTTTTCACTCTGTCATCAACATTATCGGCCTCTCCATGGGCATCGCCTTTACCTTGCTCGTAGCTGCGTATGTATGGAGCGAATACCAGGTCAACTGCGACCTTACCCACGCCGACCGGCAATTCTTCCTGTCCAGCAAGTGGAAAGTGTCCGGCATCGGTGGCGAATACACGACTCTCGGCCCCCTGGCTAAAGCCCTGAAAGAAAATTATCCGGGATTGGTAGCCAATTACTACCGGTGGGATGGCGTCACATCCAATGTCTCACTGGGGGACCGACATTTCCGGGAAGGCCTTCAGATTGGTGACAGCACCCTGCTTTCTATGTATGGGTTTCCCCTTCTGTACGGAGATCCGCAAACGGTTTTTAACAATCCTTATTCCGTCGTCATCACCGAAGAACGTGCGCTGAAATATTTCGGCAGGGCAGACGTCGTCGGCAAAGACCTCACCATTGAAAATTTTTCCGGCAGCAAAAAAGATTTCCGGATCACCGGTGTCCTGAAGACGCCCCGGCAGAACTCCGTAACGGCCTGGCTTAACAATGACGCCAATCACTTCTTCATCCCTTCCACCTGCCTGACTTTTTTTGGCCGGAATATGGATTGGCAAAGTATCCACATTCCCAGCTACGTGGAATTGCAAAAAGGCATCACGGCAGCGGACCTGCAAAAACCCTTGCAGCACCTGATCCAAATGAATGCCCCGCCCGGACTGGCCGCCAATCTGGAAGTTATTCCCCTTCCCCTGAAAACATTTTACCGGCAAGGCTTCGGAGGTGTCGTACAGAAGATGCTCTATACCTTATCGTTCGTTGCCTTCTTTATCCTGGCCATGGCCGTCGTCAATTTTATCAATATGTCCGTCAGCCGGTCTTCCTCCCGCATGAAGGAGATCGGTATCCGCAAAGTATTGGGCGGCCTGCGCAGGCAGTTGATCGTACAGTTCCTGGCGGAATCGACCCTGCTGGTGTTGTTGGCTACAGGATTCTCCCTGCTGCTCTATCAATTGTTTGCGCCCTGGTTCGCCGGCGTCCTGGGAAAGAAGATCCCCGGACTTTCGAGCTTGCCCTGGTATTACTGGGTCAGCCTTCCCGTTTTTGTCCTGCTGCTGGGATCGGTCGCCGGACTATATCCGGCCTTTGTCTTGTCCGCGATGCCTTCCGTGGACTCCTTAAAAGGAGGACGTGCTTCCGTCAAGGAAAATATCCTTTTACGCAAAGGCCTGGTGGGCTTCCAGTTTGCCACGGCGACCATCGTCTTTGTCGGAGCGCTGATCGTTTCCCAACAGATCAGCCTCTTCTTCAGTAAAGAGCTGGGATATGATAAAGAGTTTATCGTCTCCGCACAACTGCCCAGGAACTGGTCCCTGCCCGGAGTGCAGCATATGGAGACGGTGCGACAGGAATTTGCTGCCCTGCCCGGGGTTAAAGATATTGCCCTTTCCTTTGAGATCCCGAATGGGAATAATAGCGGCAGTACGGGAATGTACAGGCTCGGTGAAGATTCCTCCAGGGCCATTGTAGCCCAGCGATTGATCGCGGACGAACACTATGGCTCTACCTACCAGATCCCTATGACGGCAGGTTCTTTCTTCCATGCACCGGGCCAGAATGCCGGACAGGACTCTATGCGGGTGGTGATCAATGAGACGGCGGCCCGGGCCTTAGGGTGGCAGAATCCCTCGGCAGCGGTAGGCCAGCCGGTAAAATTCCTGGGTTTTTCCGGCCAGACATTCACCGTGAGTGGTGTCACCCGGGACTTTCATTTCGGTCCAATGGGATCGGCCATTCAACCTTATACCTTTGTTCACGTCAGTCTTGCCAACATGTATCGCTATCTCTCCTTTAAATTACGGCCGGGCAATACCGCCGAAAGAATGGAGGAATTGCAAAAGAAATGGGCCGCCCTGCTTCCCGGCGCTGCCTTCGAATACCAGTTCATGGACGAGACCCTGGCGCGACTCTATAGCAGCGAGCTGCAACTGAAGAAAGCCGCTTCTACGGCCACCATCCTGGCTTCCATCATTGTCTTACTGGGAGTGCTGGGCCTGGTGTCCATCAGCGTGCAGAAAAGGACCAAAGAGATCGCCATCCGCAAAGTGATCGGCGCCTCCGTACCGGAGATCATCCGGCTCTTCATCCGGGAATTCGTGCCCCTGCTACTTGGGGCAGGACTGGTTGCCAGCCCCCTGGCCTATCTCATCATGCAGCGCTGGCTCAATGACTATGTGACGCGGATCACCATCACCCCCTGGCCCTTTGCCCTGGCGGTCATTTGCCTGGGCGCCGTAATGGCCCTGCTGATCGCCTTGCAGACGGTCCGCGCAGCTCTGGCCAATCCCGTAAAAAGCCTGAAAACCGAGTGATCAGCAACAGACCACCATCGTCATCCGGCGGCCACGGCCATCGTCGCCGTTTCGGGATCCGGAGTTAAAAATACTGCCCCCCGATCCACCCGCCCAGCTCCATCATCCAGGCCAGGCCCAGGTGTACAATAAGCCCGCCCAGGATCGACCGGGTACGCAGGGCAATGACCCCCAGGGCCAGCCCGCCAAAAAAAGAGGAGACACATTCGCCCAGCGGCTTGCCGAAATGGATCGTGCAATAGAAAACTGCCATCGGCAAAATAGCATATTCCCCGGCATACCGGGCGAGACCGATCACCAGCAACCCCCGGAAGAAGAGTTCGATCGACAGGAAATCCAGCCCATAGGAAATCTCATAGAGTAAATTCCAGGGCCATACCGACCTGGTATAACCGCCGATAAAAGCGATATTGTTTACCTTGGGATAAGTATGCAGAAAATCAGGCCGCATAGAGGCCAGCGCGATCAGCGGCACCAGGCCGCATAAGATCAGGAAATAAGGCTTGCCCCGGAAGTTCTTCCAGGTAAGCCCGAAAAAAGCCCCGACCCCGGGATCCGACCGCCCAGCTACCTCACCAATTCCCCCGCTCTCCAGCCGCCAATATACGTACACCAGGAGAAATAACAGCAGCAGTTTCGCCGGTAATTGCAGGACGATCAGCGCATATTGGTTCCAGGGATATTGCCAGCCCGCCGGTATGAAAAAAGATAGGTCCCAGTGGATCATCTTACAGGCGAAATACAAGGGAGCCAGCAATAATAATAAGAGAAATCGTTTTTTATAAGAAAGAGAAGAAGCCCCTGCCGGCAGACTTCTCGAAAGCGAAGTACGGGAGCCGAACGTATACTGCACCGCCCAGGAAAAGAAAAGCACAAAACCATAAAAAAAGAAGAAGCTCATCAGCGACAGCGGCCAGGGACGGATATCTCTGATCCTTTTTTCAATGCCGATGGTATAATTCAGGAAGATAAGGAGGGCGACAAAAACAAAGGTGAAAATCAGACTGCTGCGTGAACTCTTCCTGAAATAATCTTTCAGGTAAGTTACGAAGAGGTTCATGCCAGAAAGCTTTCTTTCATTTTTCCCAGCAGGTCTGTTTCAATCATTTTTTGTGCCAGGGCGATCATATTGTGGAAGGACCTGCCGTGGGAGATCCCATGGCCGATGATCACCGGTTTGGTTACACCCAGGAGCGGGGTGCCGCCGTAATTCTCGAAGTCAAATCGTTGGAAGTAGGGATGATCGATCTGCTTATCCTGCGTGATCCCAAACAAGGATTCGGCCAGCTTCAGGATCACATTGCCGGTAAAGCCTTCGCAGACCATTACATCCGCCTTATCCAGCAGCAGATCCCGTCCTTCGATATTGCCGATGAAATTAATCAGGGGATTTTCTTTCAGCAGGGGATAGGTAGCCTGGGCCAGTATATTCCCTTTCCCTTCCTCCTCCCCGATATTCAGCAACCCGACCCTCGGTTGATCGATGCCCAGGATATGTTTGGAATAAAGGGAGCCTAGTACGGCAAACTGGTTCAGGTTCTCCGGCTTACAGTCCGAATTCAGCCCTACGTCCAGCAGAACGCCTGTCTGGCCATTCTCTTTGGGAATGATGGTGGAAATGGTGGGCCGTTGAATGCCTTCGATGGGTTTGAGACTGTAGAGAGCGCCAACCAGCATTGCGCCGGTATTACCTGCGCTGATAAAAGCATCCATCTTGCCGCTTGCCAGCAAATGGAAACCGACCGCTATGGAAGATTGCTGTTTTTCCTTTAAGGCCTTGGTGGGATGCTCGTTCATGCCGATTACCTGCGGCGCATGAATGACCTTCACCGATTGGGATGGAATAGAATGCCCCTCTAATAAAGGAGAGATTTGCTGCTCATCGCCTACCAGGAAAAGAGTGGCAGGTGCCGGAGACGCATTCAGATACAGTTGGATGCCTTTCACCGCTTCCAGCGGCGAGAAGTCTCCTCCCATCATGTCTAAGCCAATATTCATCCAGGGTAAACTAAAAATGAAGACCAATCGTCAAATTGAAAATTCAGCCTTTTAGGCTGAAAATCCATTATCACCGTCTGCTAATGTTCCCATCTGTCATGCGCAAAGCCCGGCAAATGGAAATCAAAGACTCCCATTTACCTTTTACTTTACTTGATCGGAGCGTTCTCCGTTACTACCTTTCCTTTGTAGTATAATTTACCTTCACTAACATGGGCACGGTGGCGTACATGAATTTCACCGGTAGTGCTGTCTTTGCTTAAAGTTACTTTCTCAGCTTTATAGTGCGTTCTTCTTTTTGCACTGCGCTGCTGGGAATGTCTTCGTTTCGGATTTGGCATATCACATCAATTTTAAGTAACCAAATAATTTATTCTTCTAAACTCTTAATAATTCTTACTTATCCAGGCCTTTGAATTTCTCCAATCCCTTCCATAAAGGATTGGCCGGCTCACTCTTTTCATAGTCGAGCTTTTTCAGCATCTCCAGCACTTCCTTGTTGCAATAAGGCCCCCCCATTTCTTCCACCTTACACATGCGCTGCATAGGTATACTAAGGTTGATGAACTCATAGATCCAATCGGATAAATGCAGATGACTTTCTCCTTTGGATATATAGTATACATCCGGATCTTCCTCCTGCTGGTTCATAATATCCGGGTCTTCCACCAACTTGACCAGGATATTGAATTCATCCCACAATTCAAGGGGCAGCATATTGCCGCAACGGTCACAGCCAATCTCGATCTTGCCGCCAATCTCGAACTTTAACAGCATAAAACTGTTCTTTTTATCGAGGAATAGCTTTACATTGGCTTCGCAATTTCGAAAATCCTGCTGCTGGTATGCTTCAAAGAACTTATCGGTAATCCGATAGTTAAACTCATGAACGCCAGCCTTAAGGCCCACAAACGCTATTTCAAATTCCCTGCGGCTGCTCATAGTGCTTTTTAAAGAGCTTGCAAAGGTATGGATAAATAATCAGAATCCAGGTTTCAGGATAGATAAATTTGCACATTCGGCGGGCAATTGTGGAAAATTCCAACTTGTTTTTCCGCTTTTCAGGACTTATTGCCTCCGATTCCCCCTCTTACCCCTTAATCTTCTTACTTTTATGGCCGGAAATGCCAGCGTGTCCGCCGGAGGCGGATCGCCGGCCCCCCAAAAAAACTAAAACATCCCGGATGAAGCTCCTGATTGTCGAAGATGAACGTACATTATCCGATAGCATCGTATCTTACCTGAAACAGGAAAATTTTATCTGCGACACTGCCGATGGGTATAGCAGCGCCCTGGAAAAGATCGATCTCTTTGATTATGAATGCATTTTGCTGGATATCAATTTACAGGACGGCAACGGGCTGGAATTACTGAAAGAGCTGAAAACCAACCGTAAGGCAGACGGCGTTCTCATCATCTCCGCCCGTAATTCCCTGGAAGACAAAGTGACCGGCCTGCAACTGGGCGCTGATGACTATCTGTCCAAACCCTTCCACCTCTCCGAACTGAGCGCCAGAGTTACCGCCATCATCCGCCGCAGAAATTCCGCAGGCAACAGCCTTATGCAGCTCGAAGAGATCCTTATCGACACCCAGGCAAAATCCGTTACGGTCAATGACCGGCCTTTAGACCTCACCCGGAAAGAATACCAGCTGCTCCTCTATTTTGCCTATAACAAAGGCCGCGTCGTTTCTAAAAATGCCATCGCCGAACATCTCTGGAGCGACGAGACAGGCGGCGCCGCCAATTATGATTTTATCTACACCCATATTAAAAATCTCCGCCGCAAACTCATCGACGCCGGTTCCCGGGACTATATTCACTCTGTCTATGGCATGGGTTACAAATTCGCTTTTAAGAGCTAAAAAAATAGTATTAACGGATGAAATTATTTACAAAATATAGCCGGATCAACATCATCGCCAGCATTCTCGCCCTCCTGCTGGGCAGCATAGGATATTATTTTGTCATCCGCTCGGTGCTCCTCCACCAACTGGACGATACCCTGAAGATCGAAGAAGCCGAGATCCTGAACTTTGTCAAAACCCACGACCGGCTGCCCGAACCCGCCAACTACCGGGACCAGAAGATCGATTTTCTGCCGGCACAGGCGGCCGTACGCCGGAAATTCACCAATACTACCCGGCTGGACCAACATGAGCATGAAGACCACCTGTTCCGGGAACTGCACTTCCCCGTAAAGGCAGGCGGCCAGCTGTATGCGGTGACGGTGGCGATGTCGGAGGAAGAGACGGAAGACCTCCTGGAATGGATCATGCTCGTCACGGCAGCTATGATCCTGCTCTTATTAGGCACCCTCTTTCTGGCCAACCGGCTCCTGCTCCGCCGCATCTGGAAGCCTTTCTATGATACCCTCGAAGCCATCCGCCGGTTCAATCTTTCCAGCCATAAGCCCCTGCCGGCCCGGGACACCGGTATCGAAGAATTCAAAAACCTGGACTCCGCCGTAGCGCAGATGACTGGTAAGATCCTGAAGGATTATGAAATATTGAAGAACTTTGCCGACAACGCCTCCCATGAAATGCAGACCCCCCTGGCCATCATCAATTCCAAACTGGACCTCATGATACAGGACCAGGGCCTGGAAGAACGGCATCTCCGGCAATTGCAGGCCATGTACGACGCCGTGGGGCGCCTGAGCAAACTCAACCAATCCCTTCTCCTCCTCACCAAGATCGAGAACAACCAATTCGCTCATACCGACCCGGTAGTCCTCGCCTCCCTGATCGAAGAGAAGCTCATACAATTCGAAGACCTGATCAGGGCCCGGGACCTTACCGTTCACAGCGCCCTGGACAATGCCGAGATCCGGATAAACACCTACCTGGCAGATATTCTTTTGAATAATTTACTGATCAACGCGATCCGGCACAACAGGGCCGGAGGACAACTCGACATTCGTCTGCAGGAGAACACCCTCCTGATCAGCAACACCGGACCAGCCCTGCTTTTTGATCCTGCCACCATTTTTGACCGCTTTACTAAAGGCAGTCATTCCGAAGGAACGGGACTGGGACTGGCCATTGTCAAGCAGATCTGCGACAACTATGGATTCCCGCTATCGTATTTCTATAATGGCGGGATGCATTTGATCCGTGTTGGACTCCCCCTGCAACACTAGCTTCTCTTCCGCTTCAGAATTTCGCCAAAATAGGGATTTAGCTTGCCGCCGTAATGAAAAAATATATAGCACGACTGGGAATTTACGGACTCTTATCGGGCTTAGGCATACCTGCCCTGGCTCAAAATAGCGCTCCCCCCGCCGGTAACCTCGATTTTTACCTGCAGACCGCCTTACAGAACAGCCCCCTGCTGAAAGATTACCAGAATCAGGTGCAGGCAGGTCAGGTGGACAGCCAGATCGTCCGGGCGGGCTACCGGCCTCAGGTGACCGGCAACAGCGTCAACAACTTTGCGCCCGTTATTAACGGCTTTGGCTACGACAATGCCATTAGCAACGGTGGCCAGGCCAGCGCCCTGGTGGCGGTTAATAAGACATTCGTCGGCCAGCGGCACCTGGATGCTCAGTTTGAAACGATCCGGTTGCAAGGCCAGAGCCTGCGGAATACGGCGAAAATATCCGAGCAGGATCTGAAAAAGAGCGTGACGGCCCAATACATCACCACCTATGGCGACGGGCAGCAATTGAACTTCAACCGGGAAATATACGCCCTCCTGCAAAAAGAAGAGTCCCTGCTTAAAGACCTCGCCGAAAAAAATGTTTACCGCCAGACCGACTACCTGGCCTTCCTGGTCACCCTCAAGCAGGAAGGTCTGCTGCTACGGCAATTGCAGATACAATACCAGAACGACTACGGCACCCTGAATTACCTGTGCGGGGTTATGGATACGGCCGCTGTTACTTTACAGGATCCAGGCGTACAGATCCAGGTCTTACCGGATATCACCAACTCGGTTTTCTTCCACCAATATCATATCGATAGCCTGAAACTACGCAATAGCCGGTCGCTCGTTGATTTCAGCTACAAGCCCAAACTGAGCTTGTATGCGGACGGCGGCTATTCTTCCACCTTCGTCTTCGAAGGGTATAAAAACTTTGGCACCAGTGTCGGTATGACCCTGACCGTGCCTATTTATGACGGGCATCAACGGAAAATGCAATACAGCAAACTGGATATTGCCGAGCGCACCCGCACCGGGTATAAGGACTTTTTCACCCGGCAATACAACCAACAGATCGCCCAGTTGTCCCAGCAATTGAAAGCCACGGAAGATCTGATCGGCCAGATCAACGAACAGGTAAAATATTCGGAAGCCCTGATCGATGTCAATGGAAAATTACTGGGGACCGGCGACGCTAAAATTGCAGATTATATCCTGGCGCTCAGTAATTACCTCAACGCGAAAAACCTGCTCACCCAAAATAGTATCACCCGTTTGCAGATCATCAATCAAATCAACTACTGGAACCGATGAATAAATATTTCCCTTTTTCCCGGATCGTCCTCTATGGCATCTTCCTGTTTATTCCCCTTGTTTTTGCTGCCTGCGCCCAGAAGCCGGGGCAGGAGGCCGCTACCGGGAAAGACTCGGCCAGCGCCGAAAAGCCGGGCGAAGCGGCAACTGATTCAGCAGGGAACGTCGGCACCCCCGCCACGGTGACCACCGTCAGCCAGGAGCCCCTGAATGATTATATAGAGCTGAATGCCGTCTCCGCATTCCTGCAGAAAAGTTATGTCAAGGCCAATGCGAATGGCTATTTACAATCCTCCGATATCTACCCCGGCAAATATGTAGAAGTGGGACAGCCCCTGTTCACCCTCAAGACCAAAGAGGCGCAGAGCATCGGCAATTCCATTAAAATACTCGACTCCACCCTGAAATTCTCCGGGCTCAACCGTATCAATGCCAACCAGCATGGATACATCACCCAGCTCAACCACCAGTCAGGGGACTATGTCCAGGACGGAGAACAACTGGCTGTGATCAGTGACCGGAACAGCTTTGTATTCTTACTCGATCTGCCCTATGAGCTCAGGCCCGCCGTGCTTAATAGACGAACCGTGGAACTGATCCTGCCGGATGGTGAAAAACTCACCGGTACGATCGGTAACGTCATGCCGACCGTGGACTCTGCCTCCCAGACGCAGAACGTGGTAATACGGGTAAATACCTCGCATGCAATCCCCGAGAACCTGATCGCCAAAGTGCGTGTGCTGAAGACAGCCCACAACAGCACCCAGTCCCTACCCAGGGCCGCCCTGCTCACGGACGAGACGGAAAGCGATTTCTGGGTCATGAAACTGATCGATAGCGCTACGGCGGTGAAAGTATCCGTTAAAAAGGGCATGGAGACGAAGGATAGGGTAGAGATCCTGTCACCTGTATTCTCGCCATCTGATCGCATATTGTTGACAGGTAATTATGGATTGCCGGATACGGCGAAGGTAAAAATAGAATCACCTGCCACACCGTAATTAGGACAAGCCTATTTTTTTTAAACAGGAAAGCACTTAGCATTGAAAAACTTCTTCGTCTCTTATAAGAATCCGCTGACAGTCACCCTGGTGATGATCATACTGGGCGGGATGTTTGCCTACAGCAGGCTCCAGACCTCCCTATTCCCGGAGATCACTTTTCCTAAAATAAAGATCATCGCCGATGCCGGCCTCCAGCCTGTCAGCAAAATGATGGTCACCGTGACCAAGCCCCTGGAAAATGCCGTCAAACAGGTCCCGGACCTCCTGTATGTGCGCAGTACCACCAGCCGGGGCAGTTGCGAGATCTCCGCCTTCATGGACTGGAAAGCGGATATCGATCTCAGCCAGCAGCGTATCGAATCGAAGATTAATGAGATAAAGAGCAATCTCCCTCCCGGGACCCAGATCACCGTGGAGAAAATGAATCCTTCCATCCTCCCGGTAATGGGCTATACCCTGGAGAGCCATAACAAATCCCCTATTGAATTAAAGCAACTGGCCAATTATACTATCAAACCCTTTTTATCCCAGGTGGCCGGCGTCTCCGAGATCCGCGTGATAGGAGGAAAGACCAAAGAATACTGGCTCACCCTGGACGCGCGTAAAATGAGCACCCTTTCCATTACCCCGGACATGCTCAACACGACGATCGGCCAAACCGGTTTTGTCAAATCCAACGGCTTCCTGTCCGACTATCGCTACCTGTACCTCACAGTGACGGACGCGACCGTGCAAACTAAAGAGGATATAGGGAATATTGTGGTCCGTAACACCGGCAAAAGAGTGATCCTTTTGAAGGATATTGCCGTGATAGACGTTAAAGAAGCCGTTGAATATACCAAGATCAACGCCAATGGCAAAGAGGCACTGCTGATCGCTGTCATCAAGCAGCCGAATGCCAATCTGGTCACCCTTTCAACGGCTATGGAACAGAAAATTGAGCAGTTGAAGGCCATCCTGCCGAAAGGAGTGACCATCCAGCCCTATTACATTCAGGCTGACTTCGTCAATACCTCTGTCAAGAGTGTTACCGATAGCCTTTGGATCGGTCTGGCCCTGGCCATTATCGTGGCGATCATATTCCTGCGCTCTCTCAAAGCCAGCGCTACCATCCTGATCACCATCCCGGTCACCCTCTTCCTGACCCTTATCGTGCTATATGCCATCGGGTATACTTTCAATATCATGACCCTGGGGGCTATTGCGGCCGCCATCGGACTGATCATCGACGACGCCATCGTGGTGGTGGAACAGATCCACCGTACCCATGAAGAACATCCCGAAGAACCGACCACGAACCTGCTGCAGAAAGCGATCAGCTACCTTTTTCCGGCCATGCTGGGGTCCTCCATCAGCACCATCGTCATATTCATTCCTTTCGTACTGATGAGCGGGGTGGCAGGCGCCTATTTCAAGGTGCTCACCAATACCATGATTATCACCCTGATTTGCTCTTTCTTTGTCACCTGGATCGGTCTCCCGGTCGTTTACCTCCTGCTGACAAAGAACAAGAAGCCGACAAAGAAGATCAAGCCTCATAACGTCAAAAATCAGCGATGGGTCTCTTTCTTTATCCGCCGGCCCTACCTGAGTATTGTTTTCATGGCGGCCCTGGCAGTAGCGATCTATCTTATTTTACCCAAACTGCAGACAGGCTTTCTCCCGGAAATGGACGAGGGCAGCATCGTAATGGACTATTCCTCTCCGCCCGGTACTTCCCTGGAGGAGACAGACAGGATGCTGAAAGAAGTAGAGAAGATCATTGTCAAGGTGCCGGAGGTACAGGCCTATTCCCGGAGGACGGGCACGCAGATGGGCTTCTTTATTACTGAGCCGAATACCGGGGACTACCTCATACAATTAAAGACGGATCGCACTAAGTCCACGGATGAAGTGACCAGTGATATACGTAAACAGATTGAAGCTACCCAGCCGGCCCTGCGGGTGGATTTCGGGCAGGTGATCGGTGATATGCTGGGCGACCTTATGACTTCCGTGCAACCCGTCGAGCTCAAGATATTCGGGGATAATCCCCAGACCCTGCAAGACCTTTCTAAACAAGTGGCGAATGTAATATCCAAGGTAGAGGGAACAGCAGATGTATTCAATGGCATCGTCATTGCCGGCCCTTCCGTGAGCATCGAGCCGAGCTACGCCAGGCTGGCCCAGTTCGGGCTGACACCAGCCAACCTGCAATACCAGTTGCAGAATTCCCTGGAAGGAAATATTGTGGGGACGCTGCCGGAGAAAGAGCAGTTGACCAATATCCGCATGGTCTATCCCGGTAGTCGCACCCTCAGCGTGGCCGATATCAGCCGCTTGCAGATTTTTTTACCTTCCGGTAAACTGGTGCCTATCACCGACCTTGCCAATGTATCTGTTAAAGCAGGTGACGCTGAGATACAGCGGGAGAACCTCCAATCTATGGGAGTGGTCACTTCCCGGCTGGAAAACCGCGACCTGGGCAGCGTAATAAAGGATATTCAACAGGTGGTGGGAGCGAAGATCGTACTGCCAACAGGCTATCACATAGAATATGGAGGAGCTTATGCCAATCAGCAGCAATCCTTCAGCGAGCTGCTGATCATTCTCATCACGGCCAGCTTACTGGTATTCGGGGTGATCCTTTTCCTGTACCGCAAATTCTCAGTCGCCCTGGTGATCCTGTTGGTGGCGGTGCTGGGCATTTCCGGGAGCTACCTGGGTTTATACCTCACCAATACTCCCCTGAACGTAGGCAGCTACACGGGCCTGATCATGATCGTAGGCATCATCGGGGAGAATTCTATTTTTACTTTTTTACAGTTCAGGGATTCCCTGGCTACGATGACGGTGGACGAAGCCGTGGTCTATGCTATTTCCACCCGTCTGCGACCCAAGCTGATGACGGCCCTGGGAGCGATCATCGCCCTCATGCCCCTGGCCCTCGGAATCGGCGCCGGCGCCCAGCTGCACCAACCCCTGGCCATTGCCGTGATCGGAGGCTTCGTCATCGCCTTGCCCCTGCTGCTGATCGTCCTGCCTTCCCTGCTGCGATTGCTCTACAGGAAACATACCCCTGCATAAAAACAACGGCCCGAAAGCCTGCCGGATCGGATTCTTCGATCTTTCATCCATTCAGGCTTTCGGGCCGCTCCTGCAAAATATTTTGATAGGGCTCTGCCCATTTTATCCGGGATGGGTTTCCAGGTATTCCTTCAGCGCCAACGCCTGATTATGTTCCGTATCCGGCTCATAGATTCGTTTGATTGGCAGCTTCATGGCAATTATTTGTTGTAATTTACACCGATCCCGTTTCATTCCTTACCGGGTACAAAAAAACAATTTTTATGACTCTTATAATTCTTGGCCTGCTTTTCTTCATCGTAGGCGTCGTTGTCAGACGCCGCGTCCCCTCCCTGGCCGCTTCCGTCAATTATCTGCGTATCGGCGGGCTGGTCCTTGTGTTCGTTGGCTTTATGACAGCCTGCTTCGTCCAGATCGGCACAGGGGAAATAGGCGTACAGGTTCTTTTCGGCAGCGTACAGAACAATATCCTTCCCAGCGGCCTGCATGTGATCGACCCCCTCGTCGACGTTCAACGCCTGGACGTCAAAACACAGAACTATACCATGAGCGCCGTCAGGAATGAAGGCCAGAAGGAGGGGGATGACGCGATCCGGGTATTAAGCGCGGATGGACTGGAAGTGATCATAGACCTGACCGTCCTGTACAAAGTGATCCCGGCCGATGCCCCCAATATCCTCCGGGAGACAGGCATCGACTATACGGATAAGATCGTACGCCCGCTCACCCGGACAAAGATCCGGGACAACGCGGTCTATTACGACGCTGTCTCCCTCTACTCGACCAAGCGCGATGAATTCCAGGGGCGTATCGTCAAGAGCATCGAAGATGAATTCCGTCACAGAGGACTGCTCCTGGAACAATTGCTGATCCGTAATATTACGTTGCCTCAGGCTGTGAAGACCAGCATCGAGCAAAAGATCAGCGCCGAACAGGACGCGCAGAAAATGCAGTTTGTATTGCAGAAAGAAAGGCAGGAGGCCGAACGCAAAAGAGTGGAAGCCCAGGGGATCGCCGACTACCAGACCATCATCAGCGCCAGCCTCTCCGACCGGCAATTGCAATACGAGAGTATCAAGGCACAGCTGGAGATTGCCAAATCCCCGAATGCCAAAGTGATCATCATGGGCAAGGGCAATTCCCCCGTCATCCTGGATACCAAGGGACAGTAAAGGGGCCGGTTTTTCCCGCGAATCTCCAGGGAATCTCATTTTTTTCTAACTTGCAACCATGGAACCTACTGTCCGGATCAGACTCGCTGATAAAGAGGACGCCCCCCTGATCTCGGGTATCAGCCGGCGGACTTTTTACGACACTTTTGCTATATACAATACACCCGAGAATATGGACCTGTATCTCAGCGGCCAGCTGACTTCCGGATCTATCACAGCCGAAGTGGAAGATCCGGGGAATCTTTTTTTGCTGGCTTACCTGGACGGACAGCCGGCCGGTTATGCCCAGCTCAGAGAGAGCGCAGTTCCGCCCGGATTGGAGGGCGCTTCAGCAGAACCGGAAGAAGCGCCGGCCATCGAGATCGTCCGGATCTATGCCGAACAATCCACCATCGGAAAAGGGGTAGGCAAGGCCCTGATGACCCGCTGCCTGGAAATAGCCCGCGAAAAACAAAAGGAATGGATCTGGCTGGGAGTCTGGGAGCACAACCAGCGGGCCATCGATTTCTACACCAAATGGGGATTTGAAAAATTCGGAGAGCATGTATTCATGCTGGGCCACGACGTGCAGACCGATTGGGAAATGAAAAAGAAACTATAGACGAAGCTTCTTCTCAAGCGCTCCCTTGCCAAAACGGCGCGTGCCCCGGAGGGGCACGCGCCGTTGAAAGATACATTTTATGGCCGCAAGGTGGGGTACTTGATTCCCAGCTGCTCCAGGTAGCTCTTGTATTTAGAGGGATCATAATAGTACTGCTTCATCCGGGGACGGAACTGCTCCATGATGGCCTTGTTCAGCTCGACAGCCGGTTTGTCGGTACCCGTGATAAAAGGAGTATATTGGATATCTTTTGTCTGAACATTGTTGAAATAAGCCCAGGCATTGGTAATGATCTCCGGCTTCACCAGCAGATCCAATACCGTCAGCGCTTCGGTTTTCGCCCCGGCGATGACCCCTTTATGAGCGATAGGAGTAGCCATGGCAATGCCATCTGACCAGTTATGGCCTGGTAAGCCGGGTATATTGGAAGGGTATTGCAATACGACGGTAGGCACATTCCAGGAAATATCGGCAATATCATCCGAACCGCCACCCATAGAGAACTTCACCGGAAGACCCAGCGTATCCAGTTTGGTATCCAGTCCGTCAATGGGATGATTCGTCGTCGGATCGTTCTTGGGCGCATTGACTTCTTTCTGGACCGCCCGGGCCAGCAGCTGATCTTCCGCACTCCATTCAGGCAATCCGACCATCTTCATATTTTCATACATGTCTTCGGCGATGGCCTTGTTAAAATGCCCCGGCCAGGCGCTACCCAATATTCTATAGTTCATGGTCGTGTTCGTCATCAAACAGGCCCCTTTGGCAATATTAACCCCATCTTCGAACATCTGCCTGATCTTCGGGTAGGTGCGTTCGCGAAAATAATACCAGACAGCAGCCTTGGACGGCACTACATTGGGCTGATCGCCTCCGTCCGTGATCACGTAATGCGAGCGTTGGGTCGGCTCCATATGCTCCCGGTGGAAATTCCAGCCAATATCCATCAACTCTACGGCATCCAGGGCGCTCCTTCCCCGCCAGGGTGCACCAGCGGCATGCGCAGACTGACCCTCGAAGTTGAACTTCACCGAGACCACTCCGTTTGCGCCGTCATCTCCATAAGCTACCAGCAGGTTGGTTCCCACATGCGTGAAAATACAGGCGTCGACTCCCTTAAAATAGCCATCCCGCGCATAATAGGCTTTTGTTCCCAGTTGCTCTTCCGCCACACCGGGCCAGAGCATCAGCGTACCCTGGATATGCTCCCTTTCCATCAGCTTTTTAAGCGCCAGCACGGCGGTAATATTTAACGGTTGACCCGAATTATGCCCTTCCCCATGACCGGGAGCGCCCTCTATGATAGGATCGTGGTAGGCTACGCCGGGTTTTTGCGAGGCTTTGGGAATACAATCGATATCACTGCCGATAGCTATGACAGGTTTGCCGGATCCCCACCGGGCTATCCAGGCCGTCGGGATCCCGGAGATATCCTTCTCGATCGTAAAACCATTTTTCTTCAGGATATCGGTGAGGTACCGCGAAGTTTCCGTCTCCTGGAATCCCAGTTCCCCGAAACTAAAGACCATATCTACCATTTGCTGGCTGAATACTTTTTCCTTATCGATCTCTACGATCAGCTCTTGCTTAAGAGCTGCCAGCTTTTCGGGCGATAACGTTACCTGGGCATAGAGGGCTCCTGACTGAATGGCCGGGAATAGGAAAATGCAGGCCGCCGCAAGAGCAGTCCGCAATAAACTCGTTTTCTTCATGTGAAATTTTTAGCAGTATTAGTAATTGGTTGTATCCGCTTCCATCCAGTCTTCCTCGGGCATTCCCAATGGAGCGCCATCCGGCGCCGCCAGCGGAGTAGCAGGGATCACTTTGGACGGGTCTTCTTCGACTAATTTGATCTGTGACAAAGCCCATCGGTAGAAAGCCGTCCAGTCCCCCTTGCTGGCAGGAGCAGCCGACAACCAACCTTTCAGCTCTCTTATTTTCTCACTGGCGACAGACCGCACCTGGACGGATGTTTCTTTATTGACGGACAGGGCAATAAGCTGTTGCAACACCTGCCAGTCCACCACCCGTTGGATCTCCCCATTATACCCGGCCTGCTCTGCTGCTTTCCAGGTAGCGCTCAGCGTACGGTCCACCAGTTCATCCAATCCGGGCATCGCCGGGTCCATGGCATGATGCCCTGCGATACGGGCAGCCCGTTCCGGATTAAAAATAAAGCCCAGCGTCATCGCCGCCGCAGCCTCGGGAGGGCCCAGGGGGTCGAAGGTCATCCCGGTATGCCTTTTAAAGACTTCCCTTGGGTTCTCATTAAATCCAAAAGGACGGGGAGGGATCAGGTCCACCACCCTGGAAGGCAGGGCCAGGGCCGCGGGGGTGATCGTAGCCAGCAGCACGTCTAAGGCCCGCCGTTGCTCCTTCGCGGATACCAGCGTATTAGGCTTCTGACCATCGCCCCTCAGCGCATAAGTATAATCCACTCCTCCCAGAGACTTGGAAGCCGCTTCCACCTGATAGCGATGGAACATATACATAGGCACGAACACTTCTTCCAGCGTCGCCATCGGAGCCCCTACCGGGATCTTTTTCTCCGTAAAATCCTTTAAAATAACCGCGCGTATTTTCATCACCCGTTGCAACTCATCCACGGCATTGACGCCATTATCCCAGAGATGGGTAGATGGATGCGCGCTGCTGGCAGGACGGGCATCCTGGTCTGTGAGGAATCGTTGCCCCTGGTTCATATATTCCTGCACCAGCTTATCCAGCTCTTTTTTCTCGTCCGTATGGGCCGGGAATTGTTTGTAAGCCAGCGTAATGGCGATCTTATCCCACTGCCCGATCCCTTTCGCATAGGCATCGGAGAGATCCAGCCGCCCCTGCGCATCCAGCTTCACCAGCGGATGGGGATAATCCATTACAGAAGCCCGGTTGATAACGCTGGCTATATAATTATGAGGCAGGCCCAGGGTATGCCCCACTTCATGCGCCGCCAGCTGCCGCATCCGCGCCATGCAAAGCTCCATTAACTCCGGGGGTAGGGGCTTCCCATCCTCATAATCGGCTATCAGCCCCTGGCCGATCAGGAAATCCTGCCGCACCCGTAAGGAGCCCAACGTCACCTTGCCCTTGATGATCTCCCCGGTGCGGGGGTCCGTTATGCCGCCCCCGTAGGACCAGCCCCGGGTGGAGCGATGCACCCATTGCACCAGGTTATAACGAACATCCATCGGATCCGCATCCGGCGGTAATAACTTCACCTGGAAGGCATTCTTAAAGCCGGCAGCTTCGAAAGCCTGGTTCCACCAGGCCGTTCCCTCCATCAAGGCCGTACGTATTGGCTCGGGAGTACCCGGATCGATATAATAAATAAGAGGTTTTACCGCCTCGCTTACTTCCGCTGCCGGATCCTTTTTTTCCAGCCGGTGCCGGCGGATATAACGTTTGACAATAGGCTCGCTTACCGGCGTGGAATAATCGAAGAAATGAATAGACCCGACTCCCGCCCGGGGGTCATACTCCCGGGGATGATAGTTGCTGTCCGGCAATTGCACGAAGGAGAAATGCTGTCGGATCGTGACGGCGGAAGGACTGGGCACCGTCTCCCGCAGGTAGGGGCCCGGCTGATCACCCACCAGCGTGGTCGTCACTTCTACCTCCGTATTTTGCGGGAAATTTTTAGTCCGGGGCAAATAAAAAGCGCATCGCTGCGGATCGATCTTATAACTGCCCTGTTTTGCCAGGGTGATGGCCTGTGCCGCGCCTACTGCATCCTGCATAAAAAAAGCCGTAGCATCCACCAGCGGATGACCATTCTCTTCGGCCGCCACCTCGAATCCCCACAGCACCGACTGCGCGAAGGATTCATCGACGGCCTTTTTTTCCAGCGGATTATCACTGAGGGCCCGGTAATCATAATTAGGTTCGATCATCAATATCTTATTGCCCGATCGCTGGAACCTGATAACATGCGCCTCCCCAAGACGCCCCCTGTCCAGGCCTATATCATTCGAGCCCACCCCGGCAGCCAGGGAAGGATAATACAATAGCTCCGTCTCCAGTTGGTCGATTTCCAGCCATAACTTTCCCTTTTTGGCGTCCCAGTAGAAGGGAATAAAACCAGGCATTGCCTGCATTCCTGCCGTAAAAGACGTACCTGTCGCAGGTTGCACTCCGGCGTTAGCCGCCGCACCGGTCGTCTGGCCTTGCGGCGTTCCGGCATTACCCGCGCCGCTTTGCGCCCGGGCGGGCGCCGGAAAAAAAGTAAAAACGAATAGGGACAGGGACAGCAAAAGAAAAAACAATACCCTCCGCGGGCAAGGAAAAACAAAGTCGCTCATGTGCAGTAGTTTAGGGTTAGTTATCGATGGGGCAGCCGTAGTTTGCTAAATATAATTAATTATTAAACTCCGGAAATTTTTTCCGGACTAAATATATGAACGGTAAAGCCGCCCTGCTGTCAGGGCGGCTTTACCGTGAGTCCACCCCTCCGTCCTCACACTGCCAGCCTGATCACAGCCCATAAAGCAAAACCCGAGATCAGACCCCAGAGCAGGATCCCCTGCAGCAGCGGCCTCACCCCCGTATTCCTCAATACCTGCCTCGACAATCCCGATCCGATCAGGAACAGCGTCAGCGTCAAACCGACTTTCGAAGCCTGCACCAGCACATGACTGACCACTGGCATCGGCAAATAGGTATTCAACACCATGGCCCCGATAAAAGCTCCTATGAAATAAGGAATTTTAATTTTCTGTTTACCTGTCTTAAAGAACAAGGCCGCCAGCACCGCCACCGGAATGATCCACAACGCCCGCGCCAGCTTTACCGTCGTAGCCACTTCCAGCGCCTGCGGCCCGTATTTGCCGGCAGCCCCCACCACCGAACTGGTATCGTGGATGGCGATCGCAGCCCATAGGCCAAACTGTGTCTGGGAGAGATGTAAGAGATGCCCGACTACCGGGAAAAGAAACAAAGCAATGGAATTCAGCAGGAACACCGTTCCCAGCGCCACGGAGATCTGCTTCTCTTCCGCCTTGATCACCGGCGAGATAGCGGCGATGCCCGCATTCATGCCGAAACCAAGTCCTACAACGGACAACTGTAATAAGATATGGGTGGCTTTATGATTGAGATGCAAAAAAGGATGGCCGACAAAAAGGGCAATGACCAGTCCCAGCAGCAACGCCACCGGAGGCGACACCCAAGGGGTGAGACAGGCGATCAGGGCCGCTCCGAAAACCAATTCACGTGTAGTAACGCTTCTGTCTAGTATCTTTTCCATGGTAATCATCTTTTGTTTCAGGAGACAAAGTTCCATAATGATTCACCCGGAATGAAATTGCTAATGGTGATGGCTGATTACTTCAGGTTATAAGAGCGTTGCCTTTGTATGACGGAGTGCGAATTTCATGAACAGATCGGGGAGGGGCTGGGCCTCTCCCTGCAGCCTGGCAAAATAGAAACTTCGCTCTATCTGCAGCCCTTTTACGGCAAGAAGA